>ERZ779671.208-NODE-208-length-32680-cov-5.481533_pt1 | contig 32680 bp, 17 predicted proteins | sample MGYA00511074_ERZ779671 | MGnify/ENA primary metagenome ERZ779671 (study PRJEB29588, sample SAMEA2158454) | human gut metagenome | biome: human gut; feature: human-associated habitat; material: faeces | place: Denmark | collected 2008/2010 ... | reverse complement strand
TGTCAGAGTGCTGATCGGAAGCGGGCCTATATATCTTCCTTACAGGAAGGACTTTTGTGCTTTGACGAAAACGGCAAGTTTCTCCGGACGTATGAAATCTCATTAGATATAAATGCTTCTGATAGTTATAAAGTGAACTGTATTCAGAATATCGATGGAGATATTTGGATTGGTGCGGGAAGTAATCTGTTGAGCCGTTTGGATGAACGAACTGAAGCTATAGACAATTACAGTGGTTCGGCGTTTAATTTCGGAGCTGTTCATTGTTTGTTGAAGTATACGGATAAAGAGCTGTTGGTAGGAACGGATAACGGGCTTTATCTATTCGATCAAAATACAAACACATTTCAGCGGGCGGATAATCCGGCCGATCCGAGAAGTTTGAGTGACCAGACTATCAATGGAATGATGTGGGATGCCGAAGGGGCTCTTTGGGTGTTGACCAATTTGGGTGGGATTAACTATATGTCCAAGCAGACTAAACGTTTTGATTATTATTCGCCTGCCTATCTGTCCGGAGTGCCGGGAGCGGGGGAGGTCGTTGCTCCTTTCTGTGAGAATAAAGATGGGAATATCTGGATTGGAACTCAAAGCGGTTTGTATTTTTTCAATGTTGCCACCCGGGAACTTTCTCCTTATGCAATAGGAGGAGCTAAAAATCAAAAGTATGACATCCGTTCTTTAATGCTGGATGGCGACTATTTATGGATCGGTACTTATGCCGGAGGAATACGGGTTATCAATTTACGCACAGGGGCAGTGAAAGCCTATACTCATTCTCGTGGAATCCCCAATACGATTTGTAGCAACGATGTGTTGTGTATTTATAAAGGACGAAAAGGAGAAATTTATGTAGGAACGAGTTGGGGATTGTGTTGTTATGACCCGGTTCGAGATAACTTTATGACCATCACAAGCATCGGTTCAATGGTTTCTGTTGTCGATATCTATGAGGATATGTACAATCATCTCTGGATTGCGACTTCCAATAGTGGTGTGTTTTCTTACAATACAATGAATGCTCATTGGAAACATTATCAGCATGAACAGGAAGATTCGACTACGATCACCAGTAATTCGGTCATTACTTTATTTGAAGATGCGAAAGGAACCATGTGGTTTGGAACGAATGGGGGAGGACTGTGTTCTTTTGATGCTAAAGAGAAAAGATTCATTGAGTTTGATCCGCATAATACTTTATTACCTAACAAGGTTATTTATGCGATTGAGCAAGATCAGGGAGGTGATTTCTGGGTATCCAGTAATGCCGGAATCTTTAAGATTAATCCTGTTACCAAAGATCATTTCCGCCAGTTCACGATTAATGACGGCTTGCAAGGGAATCAGTTTATAGCTCGATCTTCATTGAAATCATCCGAAGGAAAATTGTATTTTGGTGGGATCAACGGCTTTAATGTATTTCAGCCGGAACAGTTTGTAGATAACAAATATATTCCTCCGGTTTATGTGACCGATATCCGGTTGCCTTATCAAACCGATGAGCAGGAGGTGAAGAAACTGCTTCAGTTGGATAAACCGCTTTATATGGCTGATAAGGTGACTTTATCTTATGAAAACAATAGTTTCTCCATCCGTTTTGTCGCTCTTAGTTTTGAAGATCCGGGGAAGAACCGGTATTCTTACATACTTCGGGGAGTGGACAAGGAGTGGATTCTGAATACTGATAATAATATGGCTTCTTACACCAATTTACCTCCCGGTGAGTATCTGTTCGAAGTCAGAGGCTCTAATAATGATCGCCAGTGGAATGAGAATACTATCACTTTAAAGGTGGTGATTACTCCTCCCTGGTGGCGTAGTACCTTTGCTTACTTCGTTTATGTCCTCATGCTGTTGGGATGGATCGGTTGGATGGCTTGGCGATGGAATCTCCGTGTTAAACGCAAATATAAGCGGCGGATGGAAAAATATCAGATTACCAAGGAACAGGAAGTTTACAAGTCGAAGATTAGCTTTTTCATCAATCTGGTGCATGAAATACGTACTCCGCTTAGTTTGATACGGCTTCCTTTGGAAAAATTATTGGAGAAAGAACGTGAAGGAAAAGATCTCAAGTATTTGTCTGTGATAGATAAGAATGTAAATTATCTGCTGGGGATTACTAATGAATTGCTTGATTTTCAGAAAATGGAGAGTGGTACGCTGCATCTGAATTTGAAAAAGAGTGATATTAAAGAACTTGTCAGTGACGTTTATAATCAGTTTACAAGCCCTGCTGAATTAAAAGGTATTGATTTGCAACTGACTGTGCCTGAACAAGAGCTGGTGTCTACGGTGGATAGGGACAAATTAAGTAAGATTCTTGTCAATCTGATGGGAAATGCCATCAAATATGCGCATGCGCATATTGACTTGAAGCTGCTTGTCACTGATGGGGGATATGAGATACAAGTGAACGATGATGGTCCCGGAATACCAAATGAACAGAAACAAAAGATATTTGAGGCTTTCTATCAACTGCCTGACGATAAGGTGGCCACAGCAGTAGGCACTGGCATCGGATTGGCTTTTGCGAAATCTTTGGCAGAAGCTCATCAGGGAGATTTGCGTCTGGAAGATAATGTTGGAGGTGGTTCTTCGTTTATGCTGTCTCTTCCGTTCAAAGAGTGGGAGACGGAAAAAACGAGCGATATTGTAGAAATATCCCCGGAGCATGCAGATGCTTCTGAAACGATCTCTTCGGAGTATGCTGGAAAGAAGTTCACAGTTCTGTTGGTTGAGGATAATGTTGATTTGCTGAATCTGACTCGTGAGTCATTGGCGGAATGGTTCCGTGTGTTGAGGGCTTCCAACGGTCGTGAAGCACTTGAAGTGCTTGCGAAGGAAAATGTGGATGTGATAGTGAGTGACGTAATGATGCCGGAGATGGATGGGCTGGAACTTTGCAGCAAGGTGAAGTCTGAAATCTCTTATTCACATATTCCGGTTATTTTGTTGACGGCGAAAACCACTTTGGAGTCTAAAGTCGAAGGACTTGAATGTGGAGCGGATGTATATGTTGAGAAACCATTCTCTGTTAAACAGCTCCGTATGCAGATCGAGAATCTGTTGAAGTTGAGGCAGTCTTTCCATAAATTGATGGTGAGCTTGGCAGGAGATACGGTTGCTGTTTCGACAACGGATTTTGCGATGTCTCAAAAAGACTGTGAATTTATAGCGAAGATACAGGGAGTAATAGCCGAACAGTTGGCGGATGAGAACTTCTCGATAGATACCCTGTCTGAACAGATGAATATGAGCCGTTCTAATTTTTATCGGAAGATAAAGGCTTTGTCCGGAATGTCGCCTAATGATTATTTGAAGACACTTCGTATGAATAGAGCTGCTGAACTGATAATGGGCGGTACCCGTATTTCAGAAGTGGCAGTGCAGGTAGGATTTACTTCTTCTTCTTATTTTGCGAAATGTTTTAAAGCGCAATATGGTGTACTGCCTAAGGAATATACAGGTCAGCCTCCGATTTCAGGTGAGGCTTGATAAAGAAGGGATAAAAGCATATAAAAAAACTCCTGTCGTGCAATATCATTGGATATTTTCCGACAGGAGTCAAATATAAAATAATTAATCGAGTACTCTTTCTAATTAATTGAGTTGGCTTTATTTCTTTTTCTGTCCCGGGTAAGGTTCTACCATGCAACGTTTAGCCCATGCTTCGTAAGCCTTTGTCATTTCAGCTACTTTTTCAGGGTATTGTGCTGCCAGATTATGCATTTCGCTCCGGTCCTCATTCAGGTTGTATAATTCCCATTTAGCGTTTTCTCCCGGACGAACCAGTTTCCAACCGTCATTAGAGAGGAATGCACGTTCATTGTAATGTTCGAATCCAAGATAGTCATGTCCTTCACGATGTCCGGTCTTGAAGATAGGAACCAGACTCTTGCCTTCCAATGGAATGATGTCATTTCCTTTGTATTTGGTAGGATAAGTGGCGCCTGCCATATCGATACAAGTAGCCATGATGTCCATTACATGTCCGATTTCGGGAGTCGTTTTGCCGACATTCTTCTTGATACCTTTTGGCCAGTGGGCAATCATCGGAGTACAGATTCCTCCTTCATAAGATTTGGCTTTCCAAAAACGGAACGGTGTGTTGGCTACGTTTGCCCAGCGTGCTCCCAATGAAGCGTATGTGGTTTCCGGGCCAGGCAGCACTTCTTTGTTATGAGGATAAACCATTTTCTCCCCTTTACGTGTCATATCAGGACGGTCATTTTCTCCTGGAGAGTAGTTCTGACAATCTTCATTGCTGCATCCATTGTCGGAAAGGAATAAAATCAGTGTATTTTCAAGTTGTCCTGTCTTTTCCAGGGCGTCGATAACTTGTCCTATCCCCTGATCCATACGGTCGATCATGGCAGCATGAACAGCCATAGCACGAGCATCCCATTCAGCATGTGGGTTATCTTCCCATTTATCTTTGAACTGTCTATCAGACAGGAAATTATCCATGTTAGGGAATATACCAAGCTGTTTCTGACGTTCGTAACGGGCGTTACGGATAGCTTCCCAGCCAACTTTATAGGTATCCTTATATTTTTCAATATCTTCCGGCAGTGCATGCAATGGCCAGTGTGGTGCTGTGTAAGCCAGGTACATAAAGAATGGTTTATCGTCTTTGGCATACTCTTTCACTTCTTTCACTGCACGGTCTGAAAGCGCCTGTGTGATGTAATATCCGTCGGGTACTTCTTTCACGGGTACTTCACCTTCTACCAGACTGAATGGGTCAAAATAGTCTACTACTCCGTAGATAGTACCATAGTGGGTATCAAATCCGCGATTTACCGGATAATGACAAAGATCAGAATAGGTTTCGTGATATACGTGATGTGCGAGCCATTCGCGTTGATCTTTGCGTAGTGGAGTTTCTGCGATGTGCCATTTACCTACCATGCTGGTAGCATATCCTGATTCTTTCAATACCTCTGCGATGGTAACGGCATTGCGTGAGAGTGTTCCCCGGTAACCCGGCAGGTGGTCATCGAAGGTCATACGTCCGATTCCTGCCTGATGTTGATAAAGTCCTGTCAACAGGGAAGCACGCGTCGGACAACTCCGGCTGGTGTTATAGAAATGATTGAAACGTACTCCTTGTTTTGCCAGTTTGTCCAGATTAGGTGTGTGGATTTCACTACCGTAGCATCCCAGGTCAGAATAGCCTAGGTCATCTGCAAGAATTACCAGGATATTGGGTCTTTGATCGGACTTTTTTCCTTTGGCCTCTGCTGCAGAATGTCCAGCAACCATCAAGGCGGTTGGTAATAGTAAAAATTTAGAATTCATAAGTTTAATGTTGGTTTATAATTTGTTTTTCACTGTATTACTCTTTTCCTTTGTCTTTGTTTTCCTCAAACCATTTACATACTTTCTTGCTCAACTTGGCAACCAAATCAGGATGCTCATTTGCGATATTATTCTTTTCGAACTTATCCTTTTCCATATCATATAATTGCGCATCGCTTCCGTCACCGTTTACTAATAATTTCCATTTTCCACTGCGTATAGCTAAATGGGGGCTTCTGTCATAAGGGTTCCCTGGAAAGCCAAAATGTTTGTTTCGTCCGAAGTCCCACATTAAATCGGTCTTGCGTTTGGCTTCCGATTTACCGAGAAGAACTTTTGAATAGTTCTGTCCATCGCCTTTGTAACCTTTTTCTGTTTTGATTCCGGCTACTGAACAGAGAGTCGGATATAAATCTACAGCACATAACACAGACTCGTTATTTACCTGTCCGGCTTTAATTTTCTTGGGGTATCTGATGATGAAAGGCATACGAATACCACCTTCATAAAGACTATTTTTAGTTCCTCTCAAATAAGCGGAACGTACAGACTTAAAGCTGGGTGCAGGGCCATTGTCGCTAGTGAAAATAATGATTGTGTTTTCCGCCAGCCCCATATCATCCAGTGCTTTGATAAAACGTCCAAGCTGTTTGTCCATTTCAGCAAGGACGGGAGCAAATGCTTCTTGTGTTTCCCAGCTTTTTCTTTCCTTTTGTTTGAATTCCGGTACCCAAGGGGTATGCATATCATCCGGCCATAGATTCAGGAAAAAAGGTTCGCCTTTATGCTTTTTTACAAACTCAATGCTCTTATCTACAAAGTATTCCGTTCGTCTCCAGCGTTTCACGCTGTCTTTATCCGACCAGATCCATTTGGTAGCAGTGATTGCTGGTTCCGGGTCCGGGCTTTCGTAGGTTGATATGTATTCGTCAAAACCGTAATTCTTAATAGAAGGAGCGTTATGTACGTCGCGTCCGCCTCCCATGTGCCATTTTCCGATGTGTCCTGTTGAGTAACCTGCATTTTGGAAAGCACGTGCCATGGAGGGTAACTTATCATCAAGGAAATTACGTTGTTCGCATCTCTTATTAGCAGCTTTGTCGTTCAGGAAAGTGTTGATTCCCACTTCAAGAGGAAAGAGACCTGTGGTCAATCCACAGCGAGACGGAGAACTAACCGGCGCAGAAGAATAATACTGGTTGAATAATAACCCGTCTTGTGCTAGCCTGTCAATATTAGGTGTAGGAGCGAATTTGCCTCCATAACAACCTATGTCACCGATACCCATATCATCGATATAGATAATTACTACATTAGGTTTTGTTTCTGCTTGTGTGTTAGCAATGGGGAGTAAGGCTCCCAGCCAGGGTAAATGTTTTTTCAGATTCATAATTATTGTGATTTAATTAACTTTAGTTTTTCATGATGACTTTTCGCAAAAGTAGGGAAGATATCAGAGAAGGAAGGAAAAATACTAATCAATAAAGGAAAAAAAATGGTAGAATGATAGATTTCTTCTTTCTTCTATTGAGAAAACACGAATAGAGAAGCTCGTAGAAACCGAAAACTTCTCTATTCTTCTAATTATTCTATGATACGATCATTGGAGAAAGTATCTTGAATGGGAGCTTTACTTCGCCACGGTTTTAGTCAGTAATTGTACCCATGAGTATTTAGTGTTTTCTACCCAATTATCCGGTGAGACTTCGATAGTACCAGTTTTTGCTGTTATTTTTTGTATGCAAATCAATCCTTTCTTTCCATTGGCAGTTTTGAACAGGTAAACTTTATCTGCCTGAATAGCTAAGACTTCGGAGGTTGGATCTGCCAGATTTTCTATCGGAGTTGCATCTACCTGGGAGATTGCATTAAATTCTGCTTGTGATAAAGAGGTTTCAGCAAATAATGTGTGTTGTAAACCATTAATTGTCATCAAGCCATAATCACTTCTTTTAGCAGGTGAAACAAGAGCAGGTACAGCTTCGCTTCCTGAAGGCAAGATAATATCTCCGAGTGAGAAATCGACTTCGTTTGCATATTTCATGGCATCAGCAGCCATATAGGTGCGTCCAAGAAGCCATGTTGCATAGTAACAACCATAATAAGCCGAAGCTGTCTCTACTATTTCTCCATCTTTTCCATAATCCGGATCGGAGAATAAAACGGAAGGAGTAATCTCTACCAATAACTTACGTTGGTAAGTATTACCGTCGGTACCTAAAACGACTACTGTAATACAGGCATTCTCTTTTAAAGAAGTAAACTTGTAAGTTGTCTCGTAATTAGCGGTTCCGTCTTCAAATGACCGGGCAGTTTCTTCTATCAGGCTCCCTTGTATTCCAGTCTTGGAGTCTGCCTGATAAATTTCAAAACTCATGATTTCTCCCTGTACTTTGACGGTTGCCGTGTATTCTGCAACTCCTTTCTCTAATGATACTCTATTGTTTTGATCGACACCTGTAAATTCAATCTTGACAGGTGCTTCATAATCAACTTCATATTTATCTGCACAACCGAATAATCCAAATAAACTGATTGACAGAATTAATGCAATTATACTATTTGTTTTCATGACTTTATTTTTTTAAGTAAACATTCTATTTAGATTAGTATCCTGGATTCTGATAGATATTCGGGCAGTTATTAACTTCACTCTGTGGTATTGGGGCCAAGTTCATACGCTCGTTATAATTTCGTGTATCTAAAGTTACCCGCTGATATCCACCGTTAATTTTCTTTATTCCGACAGCCGGTAATCTCATAACATCTTTTGCTATCAGCCATCTTCTTATATCAAAGAATCGATGATCTTCAAAACAAAGCTCTACACGGCGTTCTTTGCGTATGCGTTCCCGAAGGGTCGCCTGATTATAATCAGTGGCCAGTAAGTCTGTCGTGATACCGGCACGGCGGCGTATCCTGTTAAGCTGGGCTATTGCTTTTTCTCTGGCTGTATTTGTGTCTTCGGCCTCATTCTCGGCTTCTGCATAATCGAGCAGGATTTCTGCATATCTCATCATTGGAAAGTCCATGTAAGTGGTACCACCTTTTCGATGATCGATACGGTCATCCAGGAACTTTGTCAGGAAGTATCCGCTTCCCCATCTATATGATTTTGACAGGTCTATTGTAGCTGGCTTACCGTTGACTAAAGGCCAGGTAGCACCATCACATAGAATACTCTGTGCCAAACGGGGATCCCTGTTAGCATAAGGAGAATTTTCATTGTAACCGGAGTTCGGGTTAATAATAGCTTTCGTATTTGATTCATAACCGAGGATGGGTTGTGAACCGTCAAGCATATCATAGCAATCTACCAGCCATTGATTGGGACAAGTCACTAACTCTTTGTTTACGTTCCAAGGGTCAAAAGCAGGCATTGTTCCGTAGAGGTCGTTTGTTGGTGCACGAAGAAATGCCATAATCGTTTCACCATTGGTACGGGTATTAAATAATCGCGTGTAGCTTTTTTCCGGAGTAGTTGGATCTTCATATAAACGATAAAAGTCTCCTCCATCAGCATATTCAATCATATCATAAGCTGCATCTGCTGCTTCCTTCCAAGTTACTCCGGAAGCTTTATGCAAGGGACTTGCTGCATAAAGCAACGTACGTGCCAAGTATCCTAAAGCCGCTCCTCGGGTCGCTCTGCCGTAATCTGGTGCATCGTATTTATCGGGTAATACTCCCGGTTCTGAAAGTTCTTTGAATTCATTAGCAATCCAACGGACTGTAGTTTCTAACGATTCACGCTTGATCTCATCATAAAGCAATGGGTCGAGTTCTTTGTCTCCGATTACTAATGCTCCATAAAAGCGAAATAGTTCATGATGATACAGTGCACGTAAAAAACGTACTTGGTTTTTCAGGGCTATTTTTTCTGAATCTTCCAGTGGTGAACGGTCTACGTTATTTAGAAATGTGTTTGCAGAGCGGATAGCTTTATAGTAGAATGTCCATGGATGGGCATCGCCAATCAAACCTTTGGAAACATCAATTCCCCCTTTTATAAATTTTTCAAGTTCGGATATGACTGCACCTCCGGCACGGGTTGTATTTCCGGCTCCATCGTCCGTTGCATTGTCAAGCATACAAGGCGACTTTCCTATATTTCCTAAGAATCCGAAGCTTCCCTGCCGATCTCTTCCCATGCGCATACGTGCATACAAGTCGTATGCAACTTTGCGGGTCAATGTAATGTCCGAATAAACCTTCTCTGTATCTGTAAGATCCAGCTCGGTTTCTTTCATCAGGCTATCTGCACTACAACTGGTAAGCAGGATAGCCGTTATAAAGGATATAAATAGTTTTCTCATAAATTACTTGTTTCAAACATTAGAAATTCAGGTTGATACCAAAATTTATTACTTTTTGTTGTGGATAGAATTGCCCGTTACTATTGTTCGGTGATTCAGGGTCTACCTTCTTTACATTATCCCATGTAAGGAGATTATAGGCATTAGTATATACTCTGAGTGAACGTATTCCGATTTTTTTCAAAAGTTTGCGGGGAATAGTGTAACCTAACTGAATATTTTTCAAACGCAAGTATTTGGAGTCTTTCAACCAATAATCCGATTTATAATAATTGGGATGTGTGGCAGTGGCTGCTTTGGTGAAACGTGGATATGTCGCAGTTGCAGCTGTTTCCGGTGTCCATCTTCCGATATGCTCTTCGTAATAGTTACCCCAAGAATTATCCCATGCGATATCTCCTTGCAGATAAATGGATGAACGGGTAGCACCCTGAAGTAATACACTGAAATCAAATCCTTTCCAGTTCAAACCGGCGGTAAGGGAAAAAGTCATCTCGGGCACCGGATTATAGCCGATAGGAGCCTGATCGTTGGAGTCAATCACTCCATCATGATTCAAATCCTTATACTTAATATCCCCTGGTCGGCTTACTTGTCCGAATTGAACGGGGGAACTTGCTACATCTTCATAAGAACTAAAGAATCCGTCGGAAATATAGCCGATGAACTGTCCGATAGGATTGCCGGTCTGTGACATATAGGAATAGGGTTTCACTGACTCACTTTTCTCCACAATCTTATTATGGGCATATCCGTAAATCGCTTTTACGGAATATCCAAAATCTCCTTTTTGATCTTGATAGCCTATTTCCAGATCGTATCCTTGATTTGTTACGACACCATAGTTTATAGGAGCCAGTCCGTTTGAACCGGCTGCTTGAGAATATCTTTCCGGCTCACATAGGATGTTACTACGACGTTCTTTAAAAAAGTCGATATTGGCGGATATTTTGTCTTTCAACCATTTTGTCTCAATTCCTAAGTTGTATTTCCGTGCAATTTCCCAAGTGATATTTTCATTGGCACTTTTTCCTTGAATCAGACCTGTAATTGCAGGATTCTGAGTTTCTCCAAAAGTATAACCTAGTCCATTATCATATCCTGAACGATAGTAGTAAGAGAAACTTCCCAGCTTGTCATTTCCAACTTCACCATAAGAGAAGCGTAGTTTTGTAAAACTTAAGATTGGGTTTTCTTTAAAGAAAGGTTCATTAGTGAGTACCCATCCCATTGATGCAGCAGGGAAAAGCTGATAGCGGTGTCCTTCTGCAAAACGGTTTGAACCGTTATAGCCGGCGTTGATTTCGAATAGATAACGATTCTCATAATCATAGTTAACACGTCCTACTAAAGCCTGATAGATATGGGGCACGTAAGAATAACGTCCACCGGGAGTGGAGGTGTAACTCATATTGTAAAGAACTAATCCGGATATGTTATGTCCTGAGAAGGATTGTTTATAACGAACTGCTGCTTCAGCATATTTGCGATGTGTAGCTGCTGTTTTATTAGTGGCTTTTGTAGGCAGCACCATTTCAAGTCCCTGTTTATAAGTTTCGGCTATCGGGTTATATTGATAAATGTTTGGACGTTGTTGTATGCTGCGGTTATTGTTCCAGCCGGCATCATAAGAGAACTTTCCATCGATGCTTAATCCTTTCAATAGTTTTCTTAGGTTATATTTGAAAACGAAATCTGTCTCGAGTTTATTGCTAAAATTGAGGAAAAATCCTGAATAGCATAATGTTACGAGTGGATTCTGTCTCCATATACCATCGGCAGCGGCATAAGTACCGTTTGCATTCAAGATTGGGAAAGCTTGGGGAGAATTACGGTAGAACATACCAAATAGTCGTAGTGCTTCATCTCCGTTGGCATCATAACCGTATGGGCGGTTCTGACTCCCGAAACGATAAGCAAGATTCACGGATACTTTGAAATCTTCAGTCAGGTTGATATCAATATTCGAACGGGTAGTGAGCCTGTTGTACCTATATTCTGAATCATACCCTTCTTTGTATAAGCCTTTAGCTACATCGGGCGAGGCTGCTAAAAGAGCTTGTATCGTTTCATGTTCTTTAATTTTGTCTACATCTGTCTCAAATATACCAGTCTGCGTGAAATATCCCACAGAGACAAAGTAACGTACTGTCTTGTTTCCACCGGATAAGTTGACGTTGTATTTTTGTTGGAAACCGTTCTTCGTAAACATATCTACAAAGTCGTTGTCCGGGTGTGTAAACGGACTTTTCTGGGTACGATAGAGATAGTTATCATACTCTGACAGGAAAATTCCACGGGTATTGCCGGTATCAGATGGGTCAAAGCCATCATTGATGGCACCCTCACGCATGAATCTTGAAACGGACTCTGCATTTTGTGTTTGGGATATACGATTGAAGGAAGTAATACCGAATTCAGATGAGAAGGATATTCGAGTCTCTCCCTCACGACCTCTCCGGGTAGTTACCAATATTACACCATTTGCTCCTCGTACACCGTATACGGCTGTTGCAGAAGCATCCTTTAACACGGAGATAGTTTCTATATCATCAGGGTCGATTTGTGCCATAGGCCGTTCTACCCCGTCAATCAGTACTAAAGGGCTAGAATCGTTCAATGAAGCGCGACCACGAATAAACATTGTAGCCTGATCACCGCCGGGACGTCCGCTCTCTTGCCGGGTTACCAGTCCTGGGATGCGGCCACCTAAAGCGTTTGTGACACTTGATACAGGCATGCTTTTCAAGTCTTCAGTTCCGACATTAGAAATTGAACCGGTCAGAGATACTTTTTTCTGTGTTCCATATCCCACCACAACAACTTCATCTAATTGTGCAATGTCTTCTTCCAAGGTGACATTGATAAAAGGATGATTCTTTTTTATGGCAATAGATTGTTCTATAAAGCCGATCATTGAGATAAGAAGTGTTTGCTCTGCTTCGTTGGACAATGTAAGAGTAAATTTTCCATCCAAACCAGTCACTATTCCATTATTAGTCCCTTTCTGAAGGACAGTAGCGCCAATCATCTCCATTCCTTGGGCATCTTTAACAATTCCGCTAACTTTGGTTTGTGCACAGACATGCCAGATGGAGCTGGTTAAGCATATGAATAATATTATTATCTTTTTCATGTTTTCTATCTATTAAATAGTTTTGATGCCCGTTACCAACCTGGATTCTGTTGGATGGAAGGGCTTTCCTTGATTACTTTCAGAGGAATAGGATGATAATACATGTAATCTTTAAAATTGCGTGCTTCATCTACTGTAATGCGTGTATAATGAAGCCCGGAAGCATTTTCTTCTACTTTCATTCCGATAATAGGTTCTCTAAGTTGATTGCCATCCATCCAACGTCGCAAATCGAAGTAACGATGTTCTTCAAAACAGAGTTCGATACGGCGTTCTTGTTTCACTTTTTCCATAAAGTTGTTATCTGTCACCCCATTAAGAAATTTATCATTTGTTCCGAATCCTGCTCTGGTACGTATTTTTTGTACGGCTTCTATTGCTGTCAAACCATAGCCTTCTGGATCCGCACTCATGCCGTAAGCGTGATGCATGGCTTCTGCGTAGGAAAGTAGGATATCAGATAAGCGAATCATCGGGAATAAGTGGAAAACGGTACCCACATTGGCCTGTCCGAAGTTCAGTGTTTTGTCCAGGAATTTAGCTAAATAATATCCTGTATTGGTCGAACGGTTCTTTACTTGGTTGAGTCCGTCTATGGTTGTGTTATCGCTAATTCGCGTATAAATGGTATTCTTTCCATAAACCGAACCGTCATATCCGATAATTGCTGTCAAACGCGGGTCTCTGTTAGTATACATGCTTGCACCGTCAGAAGAATGGGTATAATCGCTTCCATCTTTCATGGTAAATGCATCGATCAATTGCTGTGAAGGTACTGTACCTCCTCCCTGATCTTTTGAGATTGTAGGGGGATAATGTCTGTTTTCCAGAGCATTGTCCTTAGCAGCCGTATAGAATAGGATATATTCCGGATTAGGATTGGCATTGATAAAGATCTTGTCGTACGTCTTAGCAGCAGTAAGAGCTATCAAACTATATTTTTTACTTCCATCCGGAGATATTGTTCCGTCTGCATTTAGATTGATTACATCTGCACAAGCTTTGGCTGCAAGTTTCCAACGTTCCGTCACATCCGAGCCGTCAGTGTAGCCTAGTAGTGGATCGTTATTATCTGTTCTGTTGTAGAGTGGACTTGCGGCATAGAGTAATGTCTTGGCTTTAATAGCAAGTGCCATTCCTTTAGTCATACGGCCATAAGAACCATTCCCACCTTCCGGATCAACTTTCAATACAGCGGCAGCACTCTCACATAACTGTACGATGTGATTGACGCAGTCTTTGAAAGAGTCTCTTGCCTTTGTCTGCAGTTCAGGATCGTTAACTTCGTAAATACGATCGACGATAGGAAAGCCTCCGTAGTGTCTTAACAGGTTAAACTCAAATAAGGCTTGTAAACATTCAGTTTCCGCACAATAGGTATCTTTAAATGCCTGGATGTCTTCTTCTGTCTTATTTTGTAACACCAAGTCAGCCTCACGCAAATACTTGCGGGCAAAAATGGCTTGTTGAATTCCCTTGTATGACTTATTCCAACATTCTTCAATCGGATTTGAAGAAGTGATATACCCACGAGACAACTTATGAATATCCGAATCTATGATTGTACTTATTCCATCATTGGTGGCTGCATCTAAAAAGGCATTTCCTACGTGGTTGAAGCCTTCGGGAATATATGCATACACCTGATTAATCGGTTTCAGATAGTTCTGTTCATTCGTAAAAATATCATCAGGCTGGGCCCAGTCATAGGGCATGTCATCCAGATAATCACAACCGGAAAATGTTAGTGTTGCGCTTATTGCCAAATAAATTATCGATTTTTTCATGCTATCAGAATTTTAAGGAACAACCTATACTCATGTTTCTCGTCAAAGGAGCTGCCAGTGAAGGAGCTTCAGGATCAACCCATTTATATTTTGTCCAGGTAATCAGATTCGTTCCGCTAAGGAAAAGTCTCAATCCCTTAAGATGGATTTTCTGTATCATTTTTGTAGGAAAGTCATAGGCAACTTCCAGTGTTTTTAATCTTAAGAAATCAGCATCCTTTACATTTAATGTACTTATCTGCCTGTTATTAAGACTGGCATTGTCCAGTGTTGTTAAACGTGGGAATGTTGCATGCTGGTGTTCTGGTGTCCAGTAATCAAGTTGATGCTCAAATATGGTTCCGTTATCTGTGAAAGGATTCATCACAATGTCCGAATATTGACGAGAGACTTTTGCGGCTCCCTGAAATAATGCGGTGATCGAAAATCCTTTGTAGCCGACTCCTAAGTTAATACCATACATGATTCTGGGAATGTCTCCGTAACCGATAGGTACCATATCGTTTACATCAATCTGTCCGTCTTTGTTTATATCTTCATAACGTACATCACCTGGTTGGACATCAGAGAATGTTTGTACAGGAGAGGCTGCTATTTCTTCCCAAGAATTGAAAAAGCCTTTTGCAATGTATCCTCGATTTTCTCCTAAAGGCCGTCCCTGATTCTTCAACCATTCGTATGGCTGATCTACTTCACCGTTTGCAATCAGTTCATTCGTAGAATAAGAAAATGTACCACCTATGAAATAGCTCCAGTCTGCAATATTTGAATTCCACATGGCAGATAAGTCTACTCCATGGCTATTGATTTTGCCTATATTCTGCTTAAATTCCTTTACATTGCCGACAAGAGAACTGATTTTGTTATTTACTACATACATATCATGACGGTTGTCTTTAAAAAATTCTGCTGTAACAGATAACCGGTCTGAAAATAGTCGGGTATCTATTCCGATATTCAGAATTCTAGCTTTCTCCCAAGTCAATCCGGGATTTGGAAGTATATCCTGAATGTATCCTCCAAGCTTTGTTCCCATGTTTACCCCTGTGATATAGACTTCGTTTTGCGGCCACATACGTCCCCTGTAATAAAAGGCGTCTACGCCGGATGAGTTGCCGACTTGTCCATAAGATGCTTTTAGCTTCAGGTAGGGCACTATTTTTTTTGCATCTTTCCAGAAAGATTCGTTAGAAACAGTCCATCCGGCAGATATTGTAGGGAAGAAACCGAATTTGTGTCCCGGACCAAATTTGTGAGATCCCTGATAAGCTCCGATAACATCGATGCCATATCTTTTATCATAATTATAGCCGAACCAACCATTTACGCTTTGGAATCGGGTTGGCAATACCATTTCATCATTGCTTTCATATTGTTCATAGAAAGCTAAAGCCGAAACTCCATGTTTTCCAAAGGTACGGTTATAATCTAATTGAGCCACGATACCGGTCCGGCGGAAAGAACTGGTATTATCTACCTTGTTTATCATTGAGTCATCTTCGCGGGTCCGGCGGAGAACATTCTCATTCGTCGCATCCTTTTCGTAATATGCAAAAGTTATTGTACGTCTGATAGAAGAAATTGTGCGTGAATCCATGGATAGAGCAACAGAAGCTTTTAATCCTTCTGTTATGAAGGAAAGATCCTGTGAGAGTTTTGTGCGGAAAGAACCATACAATTGTTTGTCCTGGAAGTAGCCAGAACGATTTAGCATTGCCCATGGATTTTCACGGAATGTATTTCCTGCTACAATTTTCCCATCTTCTGCATTGATAACATTGCCGTATTGATCTGTATATCCTTGGTCATTGTACCATTCTGGGAAGATTCCTTGCGGTAATGTGACTAGATTTTTATAGATATTTTCAGCTCCGCTGCCAGGGCCATTCTGACTTTGATACCAGCCATACAGATTTACATCCAGTTGGGTAGTGCGAGTTACGGCAAAATCGATATTGGAACGGATATTAAACCGTTCGGCAGAATGATTGGTACTATAATCATGTGAATCATCTGTATTGAAGTAGCCATTGTTACGAGTATACATTGCATTCACGAAATATGTACTTTTTTCTGTTCCTCCTTGGATATTAAGATTATAGCGCTGGCTCCATCGGATATCCTTCAAATATTTATCAGCCCAATCTACATTGGGATATAAAATGGAATTAGGATCATTCTTAGCATAATTCATTATATCATAGTTCGAATACAAGGGAGCCAGATTGTCATTATGGCGGGCTATGTTGTGCTGTCTTGCATAATCGGCTGCGTTTAATGATTTTAATTCTTTAAGTGGTTGTTGAGCTATAATTTGAGCTGTCAATTCAACCTGTGGTTTTCCCTTTGCTCCCTTACGAGTTGTAACCAGAATAGCTCCACTGCCTGCACGCATTCCATATAAGGCTGTTGCTGCAGCATCTTTCAATACGGTAATTGATTCTACTTCGTGTGATGACAAAACAGCAAAATCCCGTTCCTGTCCATCAACCAATACTAATACATCGGGCGAATTACTCCTTTGCCCTCTTATCCAAAATGAATTCTGTTCATTCACTAATCCACCACCTTGCACTTGTCGGGCAAAATAACCAGGTACCAGTCCGGCTAATACTGCCGAAAGATTTGTAACAGGTAGATTGCGTAACTGTTTACCCGAGATTGTGTAGGCTGAACCGTTATAATCTCCCATAGGGAGTACACGATATCCTAAGTCCAAGGGTACATCTTCTTTGTTTTGGACATTTTGTGCCTGGCTTATAAGAAAACCAGGGAGTAGTCCAACCAACAAAATTTTTCTTAAAAACTTCATACGTATAAATTTTGAGTTAACACCATAGTAGATTGATTGATGATGAGGCCACCTCATTTATCACCTTCAGTGTGGTGACGATCGCTGATGGGGGTATGAGAAGCCATTTTATTGTTATCATTTTGAGACATGAGAAACCAATATAGTTCCCCATGTCTCAAGTTTTTAGATTACTTCCATGATTCTACTCGTAAATCATTCACAGGATCGCGACGTAACACTAATTGTTCTTTCACTTTATAGCGTTTGCCTGCCAGTTCATAGGTGTAATTCAAGTTGATTTCCGGACAAGGTTTGTCTCCACTGTTGAAGGTGTAAGTCGGACTTTGGGCAATGTAGCTGCCATTTCCTTCAATGATTGTAACTCCTCCTTCTATACCTTCTATTTGAACATTGTAGTCTGAACCAGATTCGCCGTTGTTGTCGATTGTCAACTGGAAACGATTGATGTTGCTTTTTGCTAAGTTTGCTACTCCGGGTCTTAACAATTTATTTTTCGCGAGAGTACTTAGTTCCAATGTATTATTATTTATCAAGTCTTTTTCTTTATACACCACAGTGGTACCTTCTATTGTATTTCCATTATCGTCTACTTCACTTACTTCACCTTGAAGGTAGTAAACTCCGGAAAAGGAACTGACATACTTGATTGCTACAATAGAATAATCCGCTCCCTCGCGAATAGTGTTCATGGAACTTTCTGTAACTTTGAAAGGGAGAGCATAATGGGTAGTCAGACTTAACGGATCTGTATAAAAAGCATCTGTAAACTTGATTTCAACATCTGCTACAGGTAAATTAGATTTCCGCACTTTAAATATCTCCGGATCTTCCAATATGTAATACTCTTCGGGAAGAAGTGTAAGAGGAGTACCCTCTAATAAAGAAGCATCCAAGGTAAATTTAGCCCAATCATTCATGTCAACTTCTCGTTTACCTCCTAATGATACTCCTACATATATAGGCATGTCACGGTCTGATATTACTGTGCGCAATGGGTTCTGTAAAGCAAAACCAACATTTGTTGTTTCATAATCATGTGTATAATCTTCATAGCAAGACGTTAAACAAGTCGTCAAAGCAAGCAATATTATTTTTGCAATTTTCATAATCGTATATAATATTAGTTATTATTCCACCCCATATTATTTTTGAGGTTTGGGTTCTTTAATAATTCGTCGTTAGGTAACGGCAAATAGTAATAGCGAAGTGCATCCAACGGACGTTGTTCTATTTCTTTTATTTCATAAGAAAGACCGTTATCTGTTCTTGTCACTTGTATTCCTTCAATAGTGGTATCTAGGGGAAGTAAACAGCGGCGTAAATCCCAAAAACGGTGATCTTCGAAAGCAAATTCTATACGACGTTCATTTTGGATTAATTTCCGGAATGCTGCTTTTCCTTCAGAAGCTACTTCTGACAAATAGGTAGCATCTGTGATACCACCTGATTTTTCACGTATGATTTTTAAGACATCATAAGCACTATATTTACAGTCGTCACCTTTACCTTCAGGTCCCCATGCTTCATTGGCGGCTTCTGCATAATTCAGCCAAATTTCTGTTTTACGTAATAATGGGTTAAAGTGCCGAGAATTCAATGTTTGAATCGGATCCAGCATATTTTTTTGTGTAGTAGACAAGAACTTAGATAAATAATATCCCGAACGACTGGCATAAATGTGAAAACTCTCTGAATCTTTTCCACCTTCAGATACATCAATGTTTGAGTTATAAGCTCCAAATTTTTTTCCTTGATAATATAGATTCATATTGAATCGGTTATCTCTAGCTATCAAATACGGATCTTGCTCGTCATATAATGAACGTGAATCTGTTATTGGATAACCATTTTTGGCAGGAAAGGCGGCAGCTAAATTATGGGAAGGAATTGTTTGTGCATTTCCCAAATAAAAAGGAGGATAGTGTCGGCTTTCCATACCATGTACAAGTCCCATGTAGGTGCGGAATATAAAATCGGCCGGGGTATCACTGCCAGCGTCAGCCAAATCTTTAGCAGCCATCGCTGTAAAGGTATAGTTTATCCCTGCGTCTTTGAGCACTTCATTGGCAAAAAGAGCAGCACGTTCCCAACCAGCTTGATAAGTAGCTTCATTTAATACAGTAAAATTACCCATGCCATTTATTTGAATCACATCCTTGTCTTGATAAGCCGGACTTGCTGCATAGAGCAAAGTTCTTGCTTTAAGAGCATTTGCCGCTAATCCGCAAGCTCTACCAATTTTAGATTTTCCGACAACTACATCATCTCCTGTGTAAGTTACAGGCAAACGTCTGGCAGCTTCTTCACAGTCGGAAACAATCTGGCTGACGCAATCTTTATACGAGTCACGTTTAAACAGGCTCGGCTTCGCAGATTCCTTATCACCAATGAAATGGTTGGTGATCGTATATCCTAATGCTTCTCCTTCGTCTGTTCGTCCTCCATAAGTTTGTAACAATTTGAAGCTGCACCATGCTCTTAAAAAATAGGCTTCACCAAGTAAACGAGTCTTTATTGCCTGATCAGTTTCTTTACTTACACGATTGTATATTACATCATCTGTAACTCCTTTTTCCATGAATAGATTGATGCTTTGTATCTTATCATACATATTGTCCCAATTTCCAAGTGGATTTGTTGATCGGCTGAATGCTCCCATGCTAGCTCGGTATACACTCGAACCATAATTTCGGGTTAGTGCATTGTCTGTTGCAGCATCTAAGAAATTATCATCATAATGATCCGGAACAACCATTAAATCTGCATATACTTGCGTCAAAACGGCTTGTGCCATATCGGGATTAGTCCATACGGTCTCACTGGACCATTCATTTGTTAATTTAGGGTCAAGCAGATCTTCACAAGAAACAATACTTCCCCAAACACAGGCTAACAGTATTAATTTGCTTATTTTCATATTTGCATATTTTTTAAGTTTAGAAAGAGACGGATAAACCGCCGGTTACAGTCATATAGGCCGGATAATTTGTGATTCCGGCATTTAATCTTTCCGGGTCCAGATCCTTTATTTTAGAGAAGGTAAGCAAATTTGTACCACGTACGAATAGTTTACATTTGTTTGCAAAGAATCTACCTGCCTTATTTTCAAATGTATAACTAAGTTCTATATTTTTCAAACGGAAAAATGAGCCATTCTCTGTCCAGAAACTGGAATCACGAAAGTTATTGCTTTCTGTCGTTGTTGTTAATCGGGGCATTGTACCTGAAGGATTATTAACCTCATGGTAGCGATTTAATGCTAATTCAGAGTATCCATTCAGACCATTATTCCAATAATAAGCGTTTGTACATAATTGAGTAATACCTGTATGAAGAGTTCCTAACATATAAAGTCCAAACCCTTTGTATTTGAGGTCTACATTGATTCCCCAAGTGGTTACAGGAAAACTTTGCCCTAGGCTCATACGGTCATTATCATCTACAATCCCATTGTTGTTTAAGTCAGCGTATGCAATATCGCCGTTTTGATATATACCGTATGATTGTAATGAGTGACCTTCTAATGGAATGTCTTTTCCAAATAATCCTAGTGCTTGTAAGCCAAAAATAGTACTAGTAGGCCGTCCAATGGCTTTACGATAGCTTTCCACTCCTTCTATTTCGTTCCATTTATCTAATTTATTTTTTGAATAAGTCATATTGGCTCCGACTGTGTATAAAAAGTCCCGTCCGATATTCCCTTTCCAGTTGATTGCAATATCTATACCTTGATTAGTCACCTGACCGATATTTTCATACATGGTATAATTCCCTGCTGTAGCAGCATATTGGGCGTTATTCACTCCGATGATGTCTTTTCTACATTCATGGAAATAATTGAGTTCTGTGCTTAGGCGATTATTAAAGAATAATCCTTCGATACCAATATTAAACTCTTGAGAGTATTCCCATGTTAAATCAGGATTTCCCCAGCGAGCTAAACTAACTTTATGATCTGTTTGATCCTGGAAGAAATTATAGTTGCCATTATTATTCCAACCAGTTTGATACAAGAAGAATCCAGTATTACCTGTATAGCCTAATACACCGAAACTTGCTTTTAGCTTCAGAAAGTTAACAGCTTTTGCTTCTTTCATGAAACTTTCATTAGAAATTATCCATGAAGCTCCTACAGCCGGAGAAAAGAAAAAACGATCGTTTTTATCAAATTTGTTGGACCCCATACCAGCCAGAGTCAGCTCGGCTAGATAGCGTTTGTCATAACTATAGTTTAAACGCAGAGAGATGTTGGCATCTTTAAAATCTTGTGTCATTCCTGTCATCTCATTCTTTGTATACCGGAATGCGCCAATTGCTGAAAAGTCATGCACTCCTAATGTGCGTTCATATCCTATATCTGCACGCATACCAAAATAGCGGTAGGTATTATTGGAGGCTATCTTTTGCGTTTTGGGCAAATCCAGCTTTTTCATCTGTGTATATCGGGTGATAGTTTCACCGTCTAAATCACTATAAGTGTCAATGGCATAGGTCGGATAAGTATTCCTTAATTCTTGACGTAAGTAACTATAATTGTCAAAAGTTACATAAGCATTAAATGTCAATCCCTTAACGTATTTATTGAAGTCAAAATTTGCTCCAAGGTTTGTCTGGCTATTTACATACCTTTCGGAAGTGTCACCTCCATAAACCATATCTGCATATAAATTGTCTACTATCCGTGTGCTGGCTCCGAAGAATGGCGTGCCATCTTCATTGGGGGTAAACTGTCCCGATAATGTTTCATTAGGAATAATGAAAGGGTACTCATTGGGACGATTAGAAGATAATGTACTGAATATGCCTGCACCATCTTTTGCTCCCCAGTTTTTCAGTTCCACACGAGCTGCAACATCTGCTGTTACTGTAAGAAAATCGGTGATTTTAATATCCAGATTACCACGTGCATTCATACGGTGTAAAGCCGAACGTTCTCCAACTTTTTCTAATCCGGAACCACCAGTATATCCACCAACTAATGCGTATTTCACACCTTCATTACCTCCATTAAACTCAATTGTACCTTTTCGGTAGATATTTTGGTTCAATAAGAACTCATTGTAATAATCAACATTTGGATACAATACATCATTGACTCCACTACTATTTCTGTATCCTTCTAATTGCGTGTCAGTATAATAAGGATTCATTCCATCGTTTATACGAGCTTCATTAAACAATTTTGAATAGTTGTAGGAATCCAGATACTTAGGTACACGTGTAGAGGGCTGTACACCGTATTCTACCCCGACACGAACAATTCGTTTATGAGCTTCTCCTCTTTTAGTACGTACCAAGACCACTCCGTTTGTGGCAGCTGCTCCATACAGGATTTTGGCTGTAGCATCTTTTAAAACTTCGATGGATTCTATTTCTTCCGGTAAAATATCATCTATCGGACGTTCTATTCCGTCAATAATAACCAAGGCCGTATTTGTTCCATTATTGTGTTGTCCACGTACATATAATGTTGATGTGTTATAGCCCAAGCCGCCATCACCGGAAATAGCAATTAGTCCGGCAGCCTGTCCTTGTAAGGCATTGGATAATTGTAAATCAGGGTATTTTAATACATTTTCCATAGATAACTTGGATACTGTACCTACCAGGTCCCGCTGATACGTTTTTCCACCGTCTGCACGTTCGTGTATGTCCCTTTCTGAAGCATATAGATCTTCATTTTGTAATTTGATGACAGTGGGTTGTTCTTTTGCGAGGTTTATTACAACATCTTTATAACCGAACGCTTCAATTAATAAGGTTCCATCAGCTTTTGTTTTGAGTGCAAATTTTCCATTTGCATCTGTATAGTTTATAATAGAACCTTCACCGCTCAATACTGTTACTCCGCTTAGCGGTTTACCTGTGTTGTCTGTCACCAGCCCTTTCACTTCAATAAGGGCTGTTTTTTTCTTTTTAGGTTTATCCTGTGCTTCTAGCGAAGTGGCTATGCCGGATAATATAGCAGTGACAAACAGAATAAATATGAATTTATTATATCTTTTCATTTGATTAAGCCATTTTAATTACCAATATGGGTTTTGTTGCAAATTATTCAATGCGTCTACGTCATGTTGAGGCAAAGGATACCAGTAATTCTTCTTTGTAAAAGAACGCACTTCCGGAGTTATATCGATTTGTTCATAATCATAAGTCAATGTAGACTTATCCGTGATACTTCCATGATTAGATTCTCGTGGTGTGAATAATGCTCCTTTAATAGGATAAGTATCCTTGAATGTTTCTTCCAAGATCATCCAGCGGCGGATATCCCACCAACGATGATTTTCAAACATTAATTCTACGGCACGCTCACGGCGATAAGCTGCACGGAATTTATCAGGATCGGCTACAATATCTGATGGCAGATCTGTTAAGCCAATTCGTCTGCGAAGAATATTAATAGCTTCTGCAGCTGATATAGGACATCCTTCAATAGTTGCCGTAGCACTTCCACAACCCTCAAATAGCGCTTCTGCATAATCTAAATAAATTTGCGAAGCACGGATATATATGGTGAGGAAGCGATAGTCCCACCAACAGTTCGGATTGTTCTTTTCAAGATACTGATTGCATTCCGGCCACATGAACTTTTTACACATAAATCCTGTGAACATTCGTTTGTTGCAGTCTTTTTGAGTTAACATGTGCTGATAGGCTGCTCCTCCTTTGTAGGTTGTAATGTAATAGGTACGTCCATCAGCGTAATGTCCCCAAGTTGTTCCAGGTAAAAGTATGTTGTTGTAGAAACGGGGATCACGATCCTCAAATGGTTTATGGTCATAGTCAAGTGCATAGCCGCTTCGTGGGTCATCAATCGGGTAATAAATACCGTCTGCTCCCTTCTTGTCAAACATGTTGACGATATTCAAACTTGGGCAGCACATGGAATTTCCATCTGGTCCCGAACCGAATGCAAGATCCTCATATTGCCAGAATGTGCGGATAGTGCGTTTTTGGTTTTGATTAGCAGCGTTAGGAAATTGTCGCTTGACCCAAATGTATTCCGGTTGATGCACAGGTGGATATTTAAAATAGAAAACATTCGTATATTCTTCTTTACTAGCCAAACCATAGGGATAAGGGGCAGACTTGCTTCCATCCATATAACGTATTACTTCATAAGCTGATTTTGCTGCGGATTTTGCGCGTTCCGTGTCATAGCCTTTGTTTTCTGTAGAATTTAAATCGGCAGTGAACACTAAAGTTACACCACGCTGATTTATCATAACTTTTAGTTATAAGGACGATGTCTATCGTCCTTTTTTTATTTCGATACAAAGATAACATATTATATTTACTATCGAAAATATTTGTCTTTTTATTTGCATATCTCGTTTATTTTCACTATATTGTAGCAACATAAAAGATAAGCGTTATGAAAAAGAAAAGGAAAAGAAATCGGAAAAGCATAATTAGTTTTGCTGCTTCTTTCCCAAACGAAGAAAGCGCAATCAAATACTACGAGAAAATAAGATGGAAAGACGGTGTGGTTTCACCTTTTGACCCGACATCTAAAGTCTACAAATGTAAGAATGGGAAATATAAGTGCAAGAATACTGGGAAATACTTCACTTATAGAACTGGGACATTCTTTGCTAATTCTAAAATGGATTTTAGAGATTGGTTGTACGCAATGATAATGCTCGCAAATCATGGTAATGCTATATCTTCCTATCAATTAGCAGATGATTTGGATATTCCACAGAAAACAGCGTGGTATATGCTTCACAGAATAAGAACTGCAATGGCTAAAGAAAACAATCAGAAGTTATCTGGTGAAGTTGAGATAGACGAAACTTTCGTAGGTGGAAAGAATATTAATCGCCACAAGGACAAGAAAGTAGAGAAATGTCAAGGACGTAGCTACAAAGATAAAGCCCCTGTATTTGGTGCTATAGAAAGAGGCGGGAAAATTTTCGCAAGGGTTGTCCCTAACACTCAAGCTAAAACACTTGTTCCTATTGTAAAGAAGAATGTAGAAGTAGGAAGTTCGGTTTATACCGATGGATGGAGTTATAAAGGACTAGAGAAGAAATACACGCAGATGTCTGTAGACCACGGCAAACATTTCTATGGGATGCTCCTAGTAACCGAAGATGGAGAAGTAATCGAAGTTACAACAAATAGAATTGAAAACGCTTGGTCTGTATTCAAAAGAACAATGAAGGGAACATACATTCACGTTAGTAAGAAGTATCTACAAAGATACGTTGACGAATTTGTTTTCAGATTTAACACCCGAAAAATTAGCAAATATGAGAGAATTGAATTACTTTTGCAATATGCAGCAGCTTAGATATTATGGCAAATAACAAAGACATAAAGAAAGATAAACCTAAGAAGGAGAAGAAAAAAAGGAAGCCTATCTACGAGATACATGGCTTCGTCCTCACTATACCCGAAGAAAGACTAAACGAGATGCTGTTAGAAATGAGTAAACCAAAGTCAAAAAAATAAAGCTACTTCTTTCTTTTGTACGCTCTATGTCCTCTGTCAAACATTACCAAATAAAAAACTCCCCGATATAAAAATCCTATAATTCTTGCTTCCTCATATACTTTAAACTGATATGGAGTTATATCTTTTTCTCCATGATATTCCCCATAAATACACTTGTAGAAATCAGATTCAGAAACAGTTACATCGTCCCAATCTATACTATGGAAATGGAAACGATATTCTTTATTCATTGTTTCATAAGTATATAGTGATACTTCTTTCAAAGATTTTATTAATTTCACATAATCTTTTCTTCCAAGAGTATTACCATTAAAACAAAAAAATCCATTCTTCATGGAAACATAGTCAAAAGAAAAGATAGGTTTTAAATTTTTTACATCATCAAAAACGTCAGTTTCTTTTCCTATTTCATATTTTGCATGAGCTTCAATTATAGGGATTTCCCACTCTTTCAATAAATCAAACGTACTCATTTATCTTTTTTTTCCATAAAAATTTCGCATAGTTTCTTCATTTATTTTTCTATTCCCTGTTTCTATAGGAGATAATCCCTCTCTTGCTTCAATCCATGGAAACTCGGAATGTGTAAGAAGTTCAAGTTGCAAAGAAGATAGTTTGCCATATTTATTAAATACTGCATCAATCATGGCTATTTTATTTTTATCTTCTTCTGTTTTACCATATTGATTTTTGAAATTATTAATAAACTGTGAAGAAGATAATCCTTTATAATTCATTTTTATAGCACTATAACCAAATGATTTGTATTCTTTATATATAGAAGGACAAACAGGTCCATGTATCCATGCTTCAAAATCATCATCAATTACTCCATTTTTGAAATAGACTAATCCCCATGCTTTAATATAGTAGAGAATTTTCTGCAACTTCTTATTTGTTACTAAGTCTCCAACATTATCATATTTAGCGATTACGTATGTTGATAAATCTAAAGCGTTCATATACCCTCCTTTTTTCTGCAAAATAAAACAATTAAATCGAAAGATGTATCATTCATTAATAAAAATTGGCGATCGCCAACTATATAATTACCAATAAATCCTTATCTTTGCACTAAAGATACGAAAAATTGGGGAGAAATCCAATTTTTTGCAGGAAATAGTTATAGCCTAATCGTCATCAGAATCACCACCTCGGATAACAGAACTAAGGCTATCAGTGAACTTACTCGTTGGGTAAAGTGTACTTCGTCATATACTGACGTGGTGCGCTGCCATTGAGTAAGTAGGCTTGTGGTGAGCCTTGATGACGTATGGCAGTAGCACTACGTCTTTTTTTGTGACTTTTCGTATGGTTATTGCTGGATAAACTGACTTTTTAGTATTAACCAATAAAACACATTTTTCATGAGAAAGAGTCATTTATTTCTATTATTATTGATGTTTAGCATCAATATTCAAGCTCAAAGTATTAAAGTTAGCAAAACTGATAAGTTCACAAAAGACAAAGTTGTGTACACGTCTTATGAAAAGATTTCATCAGAAGCATTTATCGGTACTCAAACAGGAAAAAATATTGCAATATGTTTTGGTCGTGAAAATGGCTTAAACATGATATTGATGAAATGGCTAACAGCAGATGTGCGATTAGTAAGTGTAAATTCCAAGGTGGTATTTCTTGATGAAGAAGATAATACACATGAATTTACAGTATCAGACTATGCATCAGGAAGAGGGGAAGGAACAGTCGGAGCATTAGGAATGGACTTATGGGGACTTCGTATATTACTATTAGGTGATTTATCTGTTTTTAAGGATCATATAATGACTACTGTTAGAATATATACTACTGATGGATATTATGACTACAAAATCAAAAAAAGTGCAGCAGAAAAAGCAAGGAAAGCCTATCGTTTATTTGAGAAAGAAATACAGAAAGGAAATATTGATAAATGGAAATAACTCTATAAGCAAATTAATAACCCAATAAAATGAGAATAACAAGTTTCAAAACAGCATCTTTAATAGCATTTATAGGATGTTTATTAAAAGCAGCCATAGCGATTATTTGTCTAATCACAGATATTTCATCGTTTGTATCCCAAATAGCAGATATAGTATCTATGTGTCTGATAGGCTTCTTCTTTATTTCACTATATACCAAGATAAATTGGAAAATAAAAAAATAGTGATTATCTTAGCAACCAATTAATACCGGAGGAAAATCCTCCGGTATAATAAAAAGTTATAATGAAATTTGTAAAATCAGTGTGGTGTAACTTTAGTGTTCACTGCCTTTAAATCATTCTGCATCAATGGACTTGCATCAAACAACTGTGCCCATTCTTTAAGTGCCATTGCTGCAATTTTTGTGGGTCTTCCATAGTTTGGATCATCCCAACTGTCAGGTAACATGTAGATTGCTTTTTGTATATCTTCCATCATCCAGTCGTGTGATTCATGGTAGGTCATACGGGGAATATCATCATCTCCACCTTCAAAGACCTTGTCAATAATAGGCATCCCCCCATATCTTTTGATTATCTGAAAGTAGAACCAAGAACGATAGAAATAAGCTTGTCCCAGAATCTCATTTTTTTGTTCAGGTGTCAAAGGAGCCTTATCGATATCATTAATAATGCGGTTATTGATACGCAACGCCTTATATGATCGAGATATAGCTGTACTTCCAGCATTACCGATTTCGAAAGTCTTATTTGATTTGGCATTACTTAACCAGTTTCCGGAATGTAAAGTAAAAACGGCAGATGAATTATCTGTAGTTGCCATTTCGTCTGCAAAGAGACCGACAAATGCGCGTCCATTTTCCCAATTATCCATCACCATAACATTTTCCAATTGGTTGAAAGATTGGTCTAAGAAACCTCGTAAGGAATAGTAATCCCTAAAGATATCATCTTCTGTCAATCCTACATCTTCCCTTTTATCTAAGAAGTCTTCACAGCTTGTCATCCCGCCAAGAATGAAAACTGAACAGATATATAATAATACTTTTCTCATCTTTATTTCTTTTGAATATGATTAAAATGAAACTCTTAGTCCTAAAGTGTAAGTACGGACAATCGGATAGCTGCCAACACCTCCTGTTTCAGGGTCCACGCGTTTGTCCCCTTTCCAGAAGGTTAGTAAATTATTCCCGTTCATGTAAACCTGAAGATTAGAGATATGGGCTTCACTCAACCATTTTTTAGGGAATGTATATCCTATCTCCATGTTCTTTAATCGTATATACGAATAGTCGGAATAGCGATAAGTACTTTCCACTTTGTTGTATGTATTGTTCAAGTGTGTAGCAGGTCGCATAACACCCGATGAATTAGCTGTTTCCGGCGTCCATCGTTCCATGGATTTTGGTTGAACACGTATGTTTGAAGCTGGAAAATCCCACAGATATTGATCGAACTGTAACTTATATATATTGCGTGGCGAATAGAGCATTGCACTGAAGTTAAGTCCTTTCCAATTGAACCCGAAAGAAAATCCGATGGTAGTCAATGGGTAATTCAATTCGTCTACAACTACCTTGTCGTTTGAGTTGATTATCCCGTCTCCATTGAAGTCTATATAGATAAGGTCTCCCGGAATTACTTGTGATGCTGTAGTACCATTTATAGCTGTTTGTGCGTAATTGAACACATCGTCTATCGAACCATAATTACCGATCGCAATAAAACGGTTTTGATAATCAATCGGTTTACCTGCAGCTTTCAAGTGCTCATCCGCATTTCTAGGATCATCTTTATAGACAATCCGGTTTTCGCTGGCTGCAAAAGTTAAAGCTCCCCAGTAATTAAAATTACGTCCGATTTTGTCATTCCAGCGTAACTCTAATTCTAAACCATGATTTTTCGTTTCTCCTCGGTTGATAGCGTTAAAAGTAGCTCCTACAATGGAAGATGTGGTTTGTGGAGTCATTAGAATATCTTTACGATTCTCTTTAAATAAATCCAAAGTTAAATCTAACTTATTCCATAAGCCAATTTCTATTCCAAAGTTATGTTTAGTCGCTTTTTCCCATGTTGAAGTCAAGTTAGCAATATCTCCTTCTGTATAGAGCGGGCTATGTGTGACTCCTTGTGTATTTCCTAATTCAATACTTCCTAAAGAATTAAATAATTGGATGTAATTCCAACGTGCAGCAGCTGCATCACTACCGACTTTTCCGTATGAATATCTAAATTTTAGGTTAGTCAGCACATCTCCAACATGTTTCTTTATAAAAGGTTCTTCTGAAGCACGCCATCCCAAAGAATAGGAAGGGAACAGGCCGAAGCGTTGTCCTCGGGCAAATTTTTCCGAACCTGTATAAGAGATATTCATCTCTGCCAAATAACGTTCTTTCCAGTTATAAGTAACACGTCCCACCCATTCTTCACGATAACTTGGGAATTTGATAACTTTATCATCTTTTGAATCAGATACTTGACGGTTCATCAGAGCTAACGCTGTTACATTATGACTCCCGAATGAACGATTATATTCCACAGAGAATTCGTAATATAACTTACGATTATAACCATCCAAATTATCATAAGAAACGTTGGGAGGGAGTTCAATATCCTCATCATTTGGCCATCGTTTTTCCAAAATCATGGGGTAAGTGAGGGAACCATCTGCATTGACTATCGGATTAGAATAATCATATTCGCGATGGTATTTAATAATACTGTTTCTGGATTCAAAATCATTGTTACCCCAAATTTCACCAGTCTTTATACTAGAACGAGTAGTGGAAGCAGAGGTGTATGAAACTTTAGCGGCAGCTTTTAGTCCTTTAGTTAGAAAGTCCAGTTTTTGTTCCAAACGAACATCATACCATCCTTGAAAGGTTTTATACAGTTGTGATCCATTTGTATTCATATTACAAACAGGATTATAGCCGGCAGTAGATCCATCTCCCCAATAGCCATCACTATACTTTATCGGGAAGGAATTGGTTGGTGCCGCAATGATTCTAGTGTACACATCATCAGCAAAATTGTCATTGCGGTATCCCATTTTCCCTGCAATATTTACTGATAAGGAAGTCGTTTTAGTTAAATTAAAATCTAAATTTGAACGCCAGTTATAACGGCGATAGTAGTTCCTTGGATCAAAATTCTCCTGTTTCTGTAAATCATAAATATCACCGTCATTTTGATAACCGATGGAGGCGAAGTAACGCATGAAATTGGTTCCTCCGCTGATATTCACATTATATTGTTGGGAAAAACCTGGTTTAACCAACTCATCCCACCAGTCTACTTGTGGAAAGACATCATTATAAGGGCCGTAGTTGCCTGTATCAAAAGCATTTGACCAAGCATTGATGACAGATTGTTTAATTTGTTGATTCCAGTTGTTGTCATTAGCTACAGCTTCATTATACATTTTCATAGATGTAACATAATCTGCCCATTCCATATTTGCAGTAGTCTGTTTAATACCAAAGCTTGTAGAAAAATTGATGTTTGGTTTCTTATCTTGTCCGCGTTTGGTTGTTAACAATATTACACCATTTGCACCTCGAACCCCATATACAGCTGTAGCAGAAGCGTCTTTTAGAATAGATATAGACTCGATTTCATTCATGTCAACATCGTTCATATCCCTTTCTATACCATCCACTAATACTAAAGGGTCAGAGTTTTGCCAGGAAGCCTTACCACGAATGTACATTTTGGTATCACTTGCTCCAGGCTTGCCTGACGTATTGATAGCTACCAAACCATTTAGTTTGCCTTGTAAAGCTTCTGATACAGAAGTAATATTACCTCCTTTCAACAATTCTTCTCCTTTAGTTTGGGTAATGGCGCCTACACTTGATACCTTTTTCTGAATACCATAACCTACTACCACTACTTCTTCTAGTTGCTTGCTGTCTTCTTCCAGAGAAATGATAGGCTCTTTTTTCAGATCATCCACTTTGATTTTCTTTTCTTGATAGCCGATATAAGAGATTTTGAGTACGGCATTAGCAGCTACAGATAGCGTAAACCGACCATCTATGTCAGAAATGGTACCATTCGAAGTGCCTTCAACAGTAATATTTACTCCTATTAAAGGTTCATTACTTTTTGCATCTACAATTTGCCCTTTAATGCTATGATTCTGTCCCCAAAGTAGAGGAGGAGAGAGTAGCAGAGCTAGAAAGAGTAGACACATCCACTTAAATTCCAAGTTTTGATGTTTCATAGTAATAACGTTAAAAAGTTGTGTGTATAAAAAACATTCTTATTTCTTTTTTTCTGTTTTGGGTAAGGTTCTACTATACAGCGTTTAGCCCATATTTTGTAAGCCTTTGTCATTTCAACTACTTTTTGCCATAGCATTATTGATGAACAATAATGCTATGGGCAAAATGAGATAATTTGATTTTATAGTAATATTCTTTAAAGATCTCATATGCATAAATTTGAAGTAAACGTCGTGCTAACTTTATTGATTATTCTGAACTTTATCTATTAATACCTTCATCCAGTATCCTCCGATCACCGAACGGGCTCTGAAGCCTACCCATCTACCGCTGTCTGTATGGTGCCAGTCGCTGATAGGTACACGAGAGACTGTTTCATTGATATATTTATAGACAGGATCAGAGAATTTCTGGAAAGTTTCCTTATCTGATGACATAGCTGCTGTCCACATGATCCAGTCAGATTTTGTGTATTCTTTACGCGAATCCAGAGGAAGTCCATAAGGATTCTGTTTGCTCAAATAATAGTTTATTTCTTTTCCGATTACATTGTTAGGGAATAAATTCAGGTTCCATAACTTATCCCAAACCATGTTATATTTTTGACTCCAGGTATCTTTACGGTCAAAAGCCAGACGGTAATGATCTCCCTCATTCGCCATTTCTTCCCATTTCACCGCCATTTTCTTGGCTATAGCCGCAT
>ERZ779671.174-NODE-174-length-35392-cov-2.934063_pt1 | contig 35392 bp, 23 predicted proteins | sample MGYA00511074_ERZ779671 | MGnify/ENA primary metagenome ERZ779671 (study PRJEB29588, sample SAMEA2158454) | human gut metagenome | biome: human gut; feature: human-associated habitat; material: faeces | place: Denmark | collected 2008/2010 ... | reverse complement strand
CAGCTCCGCAGGATGAGCAGCAGCTTCGCGTAATTTTAAAAATTTGCAGAGAACTGCAGATTCCATGTGATACGATCCATTTTGATATCGATTATATGGATGGGTACCGCGTATTTACCTGGAATGAAAAGGGTTTTGGAGCACCGGGTGCAATCATAAAAGAGATCGCAGAGGATGGTTTTAAGGTTGTCTGCATCATTGATCCGGGTGTGAAATTAGATCCGGGATATGCAAAGTATGATGAGGGAATCGCGAATGATTATTTTGCAAAAACACCGGAAGGGGAAGTATACGTCAATGAAGTATGGCCGGGCGAAGCGGTATATCCTGATTTTGGAAAGCCGGATGTAAGAAAATGGTGGGCAGAAAATCAGAAATTCTTAGTGGATCTTGGTGTGCGAGGAACATGGAATGATATGAATGAGCCTGCAAGTTTCCGTGGAGAACTTCCACAGGATGTCGTTTTTACGGACGAGGATCAAAAGACAGATCATGCGGCAATGCATAATGTTTATGGACATCTGATGTCAAAGGCAACTTATGAAGGATTAAAGGAAGCCGATGGAAGAAGACCGTTCGTGATCACAAGAGCATGTTATGCAGGAACACAGAAATACTCTACCGTATGGACCGGAGATAACCAGAGCCTCTGGGCACATCTTAGAATGGCGGTTCCACAGCTCTGCAATCTCGGTATGAGCGGAATTGCATTTGCGGGAACGGATGTCGGCGGATTTGGTGCAGACTGTACACCGGAATTAATGTGCCGCTGGGTTCAGGTTGGTGCATTTTCCCCACTGTTCCGTAACCATTCTTCCATGGGAAGTACATTCCAGGAGCCATGGCAGTTTGATGAGGAGACGATCCGCATCTACCGCAAATTTGTGGAATTAAGATATCAGTTACTTCCATACCTGTATGATCTGTTCCGCGAATGTGAACTGACCGGACTGCCGATTATGCGTCCTCTGGTTTTACATTATGAGAATGATCCGGAAGTCTGGAACTTAAACGGTGAATTTTTAGTCGGAGAAAATCTTTTAGCTGCACCTGTTTTAGAGCAGGGAGAGACGAAAAAGATCGTATATCTTCCGGAAGGTGTCTGGTATGATTATGAGACAAAGAAACCATATCAGGGCAGACAGTATTATATGGTAGACGCACCGCTTGATACCTGTCCGATGTTCGTAAAAGAGGGAGGCATGATCCCAACTTATGAACTGGCACAGTACGTCGGTGAAAAGCCGTATGATACCTTGAAAATGCGCATGTATCCGGGCAATGGAACTTATCTGCATTATCAGGATAACGGAGCGGATTTTGCCTACCGTGACGGTGCTTATAATGTGTATGAGTTTACGCATGAAGGGGACAAAAAAGAGGCATCCGTGCAGATGAAAAAAGAAGGTTATACGAAATACAAAAATATTTTGTTTGAATAATTCTAACGCATAATGGAACCCGCACAAAAGTATTCCTCACGCATATGATATAGAGATGTTAGCGACAGGAGCAATGTGTGGACTATAATCAGGAACAGTTTTTCCGTATGCAGATGGATGTGCCGAAAATGCCTTTTTATATGAGCTATCCGATGCAGAATCTGTATCTGACGGAAATGGAATATGAAAAAGATATGGAACGCATGAAGGAGCTTTATCCGAAAGAGGTGAAGACAATCCTTTCTTATGTGGAAGATGAGTGCGACAAGATGGAGTATGAGGGGAGCCTGATGTTTGACGAGTATCCGGACCGCCTGATGTTAGAACAGGTGGCAGAGCGGATCTACCGCAATGTGACAGGGGAAGAAAAGAATGTTGAGGCAGAACAGTACTGGGGCGGAATGAATCCACCGCCGGGACCCGGGATGCCGCCCCCACCTCCACCGGGACCCGGGATGCCGCCTCCACCGCCCCCTGGAGGACGTGATGATATGCGGAGCCTGATCGGGGTATTATTAAATAATGAGATGTACAGACGGCGCTGCAGGCACAGAAGATGCAGACGCTGGTGGTAAAACAAATGTTACAGAAAATGGGCAGGTCATAGGTACACTGCCCGTTTTTTAATTCTCTTTCTTAAAATTTCAAAAAGAATCAGTGATAGGCATTGCGGATTTGAAAAAAAATGCATACAATATATCTGTCGCTTTTTTTCGGGTTTCAGAAGAAATTACAAAGATGGCGGTTTTAACAGGGAAAATGATATTTCATTCACATAGAGTAAGGAGACAATATCGTGCAGAAAGGTGCAATTAAGGCAGTCGTACTGACCGTCATTTTTTTTGTGGCAGTCGGAGTATTTAGTATGATGACAAATCATGTCAATGAAGATCTGACAACAGAAATGAAAAATGCCACATTACCGGTCATCACATTAGAGAGCAGTGAACAGGAAGTCAATGAATTATATGGATATCATACAAAGATGAATGCTGCGAGTATGCGCGATACGATCACACCGATTGGAAAAGACAGAAAACTTCCGGTTACGATCCAGACATACGAGACAAGCGTGGATGCGATCTCTTATGAAATACGAAGCCTTGATGGGGAGAGACTGATCGCCAATGCAGATGTCAATTCCTATGATGAGAAAAAAGGTACGATCACAGCAGAACTTGAAATCCAGAATCTGCTTCAGGAGGGGGAAGAGTATTTACTTCTTATTAATTTAGAGAGCGGAAATGATGTCATTTATTATTATACAAGGATTGTGGAAATGCCAAATGCGCATGTAGACGAATCCCTGAAATTTGTAAAAGAGTTTCATAATACAACGTTCAACAGTGAGACATCGGGAACACTGTCAACGTATATGGAAAAAACAACCGGCGATAACACAACATTACAGTTTGTTTCATTAAATTCTTCATTAAAACAGCTTGCATGGGCAGATTTTAACGGAGAGCAGTTAACGACGCCGGTGCCATCCATAAAAGAAATTACGGATACCTATAATGTGATCGTGCTGGATTATGTTGTGACGAGTATCGGTGAGGGTGGCGAGAGTGAATATTATAATGTAGAAGAATATTACAGAGTGCGCTATACAAGCAGCCGGATGTATCTGCTCAATTTTGAACGCCGGATGAATCAGATTTTCCGCGGGGAAAATGCAAGCTTTTTTGACAATTATATTGAGCTTGGGATACGCTCCGGAAATGTGGAGTATCAGGCGAATGAGACCGGAACCACGGTCGCTTTTGTACAGGAGGGCGAACTCTGGAGTTACAATGAGACGGAGAATACACTCGCAAAAGTGTTCAGTTTCCGTGGATATGAAGGAATTGACAACCGTGAAAATTACGGGGAACATGATATCAAAATTGTCAGGATCGATGAGGCGGGAAGCCTTGATTATATCGTATATGGCTATATGAACCGCGGAAACCATGAGGGGGAAGTGGGAATTGAGGTCAATCATTATGACAGTCTTTCAAACACAAATGAGGAGCTTGCATTCATATCTTCGGATAAGGCATACGAGGTCATGAAATCCGAACTTGGTCAGATGATGTATGTGACTGAGGGCGGAGAATTATATCTGATGGTCGATGGCAGTGTGTATGGAATCGATCTTAGTACATTGGAAATGAAAGAGCTGATCAAGGGACTGGATAAAGAAATATATGCGGTTTCAGAATCCGACCGTTATTTTGCATGGACGAAAGACAGCCAGAACGGACAGAGTGATACAATTTCGCTCATCAACTTTTCCAGTAAAAAAACATTTACCATAACAGAAGGCAGTGGAAAGTATGTAAAACCGCTTGGATTTATGGGAGACGATTTTGTATATGGCGTAGCGAATGCGGCAGATGTATCAACGGAGGCTGCGGGAAATGTAATCTTCCCGATGTATCAGATTAAAATTTTAGATGTGTCATCCGATACGCCGTCCGTTTTAAAGACATACGAAAAAAATGGATATTATGTTTCCGGGGTTGATATTGAAGATTACACTATGTACTTAAACCGTATTCAGTATAATGGTACGGCGTATGTGGACGCAGATCAGGATATGATCATGAACCGGGAGGGAGATGGAAATAAAATAGTTTCCATTGTAAGCAGCAGTTCTGACAGTAAAGAGACCCGGTTTGAAATATCTTTGCCGGAAAATGTGGGGGAAAAGGCTCCAAGACTGCTGACTCCGAGAGAAACCATATTAGAGCAGGATCGCACGCTCACACTTGAAGATAAGGGTGGTAACGGAAAATATTATGTTTATGTAAAAGGTGATGTGGTTTATACCACAGATCAGGTGGCAGATGCGATCACAAAGGCAAATGAAAAGATGGGAGTCGTAGTAGGCGAGGATCAGGAGTATATCTGGAAACGTTCCAGAGATGCAATCAAACCGGCACTCTCTGATATCGCAGTCGGCGCGGAAGATGCTTCTTCCGGCAGCATTGCTCAGTGTATCAATGCAATGCTTGAGAAAGAAGGAATTAATATCAGTGTCAGTGCATTGATTGCAGGCGGTGAGACACCGAAGAATATTTTGAGCAATACAATGAAAGATGCAAGAATTTTAGATCTGACCGGGTGCAGTGTGGAAGAAGTCCTTTACTATGTAAGCTGCGGTAATCCGGTATTTGCAATGACGGGAAGCAATGAAGCGGTTCTGGTGGTAGGATATGATGCCAATAATGTCATTATTTTTGATCCTTCATCCGGAAACAATTTTAAACAGAGTATAACGGAAGCAGAAGAAGTGTTTAAAGGAGCAGGAAATGTTTTCTTCACATATCTGAAATAAAGCAAATGCAGAAAAAGGCAGGTTTTACAGATACATTTCCAATATAAATACATGAAAAAAAAGAGAAAACTGCATAAAAAAACAGTGCTTCCATAGAATAGTTCGTTGAACTTTAACAGATTTAAGTGAGACGTATTGCAAATTAAAGTCGAATGGGTTATATTTTGAGAAGTACTTGAAAAGAGGAAGAGGATGAATATGAGCAGAAAAGAAGTAGTGGTTTCGAATGTTTCAAAAGAACATGATAATCCAATTGCAGAACTGGTTCAGGTGGCATGCCGCTATGACAGTGAGATTATCCTTGAGAGCAATAACCGCCGGATCAATGCAAAGAGTATCATGGGAATCATGGCATTTAATCCTTCAAAGGGTATGACAGTGAATATTGTTGCTGAAGGAAGCGATGAAGAAGAAGCATTAGACGCAATGGAGAAGTTTTTAGTTTGTGAGTAAGTTTTGTTGAGGAGGGAATTCATTATGGCAAAAGGAACTGTAGCAAAAAATAATGCAATCAAAGCAGAAAAAACAAATCAGGTAAAGGCAGCAGAGCCGAAGACAAATGAGAAGGCCAGTGATGTTTTACAGGCAGCAAAAAATGCAGCACAGGATGTGAAGACAGCAGTCAAAGAGTCTGCATCTGAAGTAAAAGCAGCAGTAACAGAAAAGACAGCAGCAGTCAAAGAAGCTGTAGAAGAAAAAGCAGCAGCAAAGACTGAGACAGTCAAAGATACAGCAGCTGAGACAAAAGAAACAGCAAAACCGGCAAGAGAAAAGAAACCGTCAAGAGCAGCAAAGAAAGCAGCAAAGGCAGCAAAAGAAGAATTAAAACCGGAAGTATTTATCCAGTATCAGGGGAATGAAGCGATTGTTGCAGATGTGATTGAGAAAGCAAAAAATGAGTTTGTTGCAGATGGTCACAGAGCATCATCCATCAAGAGCCTTCAGGTATATTTAAAACCGGAAGAATTTGCAGCGTACTATGTGATCAACCAGAAGTTTGCAGGAAGAGTTGATCTGTTTTAGGAGCGTTTGCCAGACGGACTTACATAGAAATGAGATAAGAGGAAACCGTTATACAAAAGTGTATGATGGTTTCTTTTTTTGATGCCAGAATGTTTATAGACATGCATTCCATTGTATAAGAAAAGCCGGCACGAAAAAGTACCGGCTTTTTTGATATTTCAGAATGAATTATTTCTGCTCTGCCTTGTATTTAGATACCAGACGTTCGATTCTGTCATACGGGTTTAACAGATCGCTGATGGAAGAATCATGGTTTAAGGTATCAATGATATAAGCGATGTATTTGCTCATGTCACAGCTGATGTAATATGGTTTGGATAAGAGTTCCGGTGTCTGATAGGTAAGGTTTGTGGTAACGACTTTGTAGATCGTTCCATCTGCAACTGCCTGATCAAATTTCTCTAAACCGTTTGTGAAGAGTCCGAAAGTTGCAACGACGAAGATACGGTTTGCTTTACGTTTCTTTAACTCTGTTGCAACATCGATCATACTTTCACCGGAAGAAATCATATCATCGATGATGATAACATCTTTTCCCTCTACGGAGGAACCTAAAAACTCATGCGCAACGATCGGGTTGCGTCCGTCTACGATACGGCTGTAATCACGTCTCTTATAGAACATACCGACATCTAATCCGAGAACGCTTGCAAGATATACAGCACGGTTGGTACCACCTTCATCCGGGCTGATTACCATCATATGATCGGAATCGATCTTTAAGTCGGTTACTTCGCGTAAGATACCTTTTACGAACTGGTAAGCAGGCTGTACGGTCTCGAAGCCTTTTAACGGGATCGCATTCTGTACACGCGGGTCATGTGCATCAAATGTGATAATATTTTCAACACCCATAGCTGTAAGTTCCTGAAGCATAAGTGCACAGTCAAGAGATTCTCTTCCTGATCTTTTGTGCTGTCTGCTTTCATAAAGGAAAGGCATAATAACATTAATTCTTCTTGCCTTTCCACCGGCAGCTGCAATTACTCTCTTAAGGTCTGCATAGTGGTCATCAGGTGACATATGGTTAGTTGTACCACAGAGTGAATATTCAATGCTGTAGTTGCATACGTCAACCATAATATATAAATCGTAGCCACGTATAGAATCGTTAAGTACACCCTTACCTTCTCCTGAACCGAATCTAGGTGTGCTTGCACTTACAACATAGCTGTCTCTTTTGTATCCGCTAAAAGCAAGATTAGACTGATTCTCATGTTCTCTTTGTTCTCTCCATTGTACAAGGTAATCATCAACCTTTTCGCCCATTTTAGAACAGCTCTTTAATGGTACTATTCCTAATGTTCCGTATGGAATTGTTGCAGTATGACGTTCGTCTCGTGGCATTGTATTGTCCTCCATTGTATATGATTATAAATATATTGGGATGTGGGTATTATTACCCACGAATGTATGCGGACTGCTTTGCATTACCGCATATATATTAATTCGGTTATAGAAGTAATAAGCATTTACAACTAACTGAATAAACATACATAGTTAAATATAATCTTAATTACATTATAAGTCAATTACTTTAGCATAATTAAAATGATTAAAATGACTTCTACAACTGAAATATAATTAATGATATGAATTATCAATTCTTAAGCATCTTGGTTCGTTTAAGGTAACGTATATCAGTTCCAAATAATCTTAGAATTGTATATGAGCTTATTATTCTTGAGAATATTCTTTCTGAGTAGAAATCCTCAATCTGTGAAATTGTAAAATTTGATGATATTATCACACTTTTATTGCGGAGCAGCCTCTCATTAATTACATAGAAAAGTTTGGAATTAGTGTAAGAGTTGCTGCTTTCCGTACCAAGATCATCAATTATTAACAGGTCACATTCAAGAAAGTAATTAACATCTATATTGTTATCAAGGTTACGTCTGAAATCGCTGTTCTCAAAGCATTTAAAGAACTCAGTTGCAGTCAGGTATATCACACTGTGGTAGGTGTCTAATAATTCCTTAGCGATACAGTTGGCAAGAAATGTCTTTCCTACGCCGGTCTCGCCTGTTAATAACAGGTTAGAGAAACTATTATCAAAGGTCTGTACAAAAGACTGGCATACATCAAGAACTTTGTGCATATTATTGTAAGGTGTGAGCCCTGTGACAGGATCGACCTGTTTCTTATCGTACCATTCAAATGAAAATGTAGAGAAATTCTCACTTGAAGTTATGTTCTTAAGGTTAGAGTCTTCATATATAAGGTCAATAGCCTTTTTCTTAAAACAAGAACAACGTGAACCATTAACATAACCGGTATCGTGGCATACCGGACATGTATAGATATCATCAAGATAATCTTTTGGTTTGCCGATTGAGGCGAGTAATTCAGCTTTTCTGGCAATCAGCTTTTTGAGCTTTAAGTTATATTCATCTAAATCCGTGTCTGATGAATCAGAAACAATACGCCTTGAAGCTTCTTTCATAGAAAGCGTGATTATCTCATTCTCAATTAAACTATATTCAGGACATTTATTAACGACTTCGTTATAGCGTTCAGTCTGTAATGCCTGATTATGTGAGCGTATATCGTCATATACACGCATAACTGAGGCATATTGGGTATTGGTAAGCGGCATAGTTTAAACCTTTCTAGTTATTGTTGCTAAGTAGTGAATTGTACCAGTCATCAGACTTCTTGTCTCTTTGCTGGAAATTGTTAAAACGGTTGTTAGCCGGCTTTGAAGAAGCTGTCTGTTTAGGCTTTATATTGTTGCCAGCGGCATATGCGGCATCGGCTTTTTTAACATCTTCTAATGAGCTTACATTGGAATTCTTCCAGTTAGCAAGTATGGTGTCGGCATATTCAAAGCTTGGCTGGTGTATAGCTTTGATTGTCCTGTTGCAGGCCTCAATTATCATATCGGTATCAAAGCAGTAAGTGTCAGCCCATTTGGCAATCATAGCCTTTTCGTGCTGTGCAGGTTCTCTGTTAGATAGGCCAAATGCTTTCATAATCTGGTATACATAATCTGTGTGGTTAGAAGTCTCCTCTTTAGCTTCGGCGATTGTATGTATATTCTTGGAAGCCCACGAAAGAGCGACTTTTTCAATGTAGTTAATGCTTTTTTTGTTGTGTTCTACACAATATTCAAAAAGATATTCAATAAGGTCAGTTGAAAGCTTCAATCCATCGTAGAAATATACAATGGAATTGGTTTCCTTAGTGGAAAGTGGACGTCCCATATACTGCTCAATAACGAACAGAAGCATTGAAAAGTTGTCATTAGCAAGAAAACCGTTAAGCTGTTCCTTTGAATAGGATACTTTTGAAGGCTCTGCTGTGTATATAACCTCGGTCTGTTTAATATCAGGCTTGGCAGCTCTCACAGTTTCAGTCTGGTATGAAGAAGTACTATTAACTGAAGCACTTTCAGCAGCTATTGGGTCAGCCATAGCATTAGCAGCTTGCCCAGTGTGCTTAATATCACGAAGTACAATGTTGGACAGGCCGTTGCCGGGACCATTAAAGGAAAGTGATATAACATCAAGGCTGTCCCAGTAACGCAGAGCTCTCATAATATCAGCTTCTGTCTGGTTAAATGTATCAGCAAGCAGGGAAATGCTTATGTTATTGCTTCGTAACGACATAAGGTGCAGAAGATAAAGGTAAACTTTTACAAATTCACCATTAGCACCAGGAACATACTCGCTGATAAAAATATTAGAAACGGATGTGTATCCTTCACTTGATTCTGTTGATAAAATTAAACTACTCATATATCTATGTTAATAAGTCTGTAAAGGCAGACTTACCCTCCTTGTTCCCGCTTATTTGTGTTCATTATAGCATAGTGGATAATAAATGAAAAGCAAGCTAAAAGCAGGTGGTTATCAATGTGGATAATGTGGATAATGTGGATAACTCGTGGATAGAATTAAGAAAAGTCAGTAAATTGCTGTATTTTTAACAATGTGATTTTTCACAAAAAAATCCACATTCTTAAACCGTGGATAACGGGATAAAAATGTGGATAATGTGGATAACTTTGTTGACAAAATATAAAAATGTGTAAAAAATGGCTATTTTAGAAGTTCTTCGCCAATTTTATATACATCTCCGGCCCCCATAGTTATCAACAGGTCGCCGTTGATACAATTATTTAATAAAAATTTTTCGATGTCCTCAAAAGATTCGTAATAGTAACAATCTTTGCCTTCTGCTTTAATAAGTTCCATAAGGTCAGCAGAACTTATGCCAAGATTATCTGTTTCTCTTGCAGGATATATTTTGGCGAGCACAATATTATCAGCAAGGCTTAATGCTTTAGCAAATTCTGGCATCAAAGCTTTGGTTCTTGAATAAGTATGTGGCTGGAATACGCACCATATTTTATTATGTGGATAATTCTTAGCTGAATTAAGGGTAGCTGTTATCTCATCAGGGTGGTGTGCATAATCATCAATTACGGTGACACCGTTGAATTCGCCTTTCTTTTCAAATCTTCGGTTAGTACCTGTGAAATGCTTAAGACCGGCCTTGATATTGTCTATGCTTATGCCAAGCTTAAAGGCTGCAGCTACAGCTGAAAGTGAATTGTATACATTGTGAAGACCAGGAACTGATAATTCAATTGTTCCACTATCTTCTTTATTAATAAGAAGAGTATATGAACAGCAGCCATATTTGTCGTAAGTGATATTTGTTGCACTATACATACTCTTTTCAGGGTCAGAACCAAATGTTATGACTTCACAGTCAGTATCCTTATAAAAATATTCATAATTGTCTATGTCTGAGTTGATGATAAGTGTTCCGTCAGATGGAAGCTTTTCAGTAAAAAGCTTGAATGAATGACGTATATCATCAAGGTCTTTGAAAAAATCAAGGTGGTCAGCTTTGACATTAAGTATAATATTGATAGTAGGGTTAAATGATAAGAAGCTGTTAGTGTATTCGCAGGCTTCTGTAACGAAAAGGTCAGAACGTCCAACTCTTATATTACCGCCTATGCTGTTAAGTATGCCTCCTACTGAGATTGTAGGGTCAGCATCAGCAGCAAGAAGAATTTCAGTAATCATAGAAGTTGTAGTAGTCTTACCGTGAGTACCAGCTACATTTACTGCGGTATGGTAATTCTTCATAATCTGTCCGAGAAGCTCAGCTCTTGTCAGTGTTGGGATACCAGCATCAACAGCAGCTTTAAGTTCAGGATTATCAGGGTGGATTGCGGCTGTGTATACAACAAGGTCAATGTCACCTGTGATATTGTCAGCAGACTGTGGATATGAGATTATACATCCGTCCTGCTGTAATTCAGTTGTTAAATCTGATATATGTGCATCAGAACCGGATACGGTAAAATGACGATCAAGAAGAATCTTTGCAAGACCGCTCATGCTTATTCCGCCGATTCCGATAAAATGTACATGTATTGGAGTATTAAAATCAATTGTAAACATAGGAATTTCCTTTCTTAAACTAATTCAAGTAAGATTATATGCCTAAAAGCTTTTTTTTTCAAATTGTTTTGTTGTTAAGTACATAAAAAATACTGATTAAGAAATTGTACGAAAAATTATCAAAAAAATGCAAAATTATTTTTACTTAATGGAAAATATGTGATATAATTTATACAACTTAAGATAGTAAAATAAACATCAGAGGTGGTAGCATGATTAAAAAAGAAATGATAGCAATGCTGTTAGCTGGTGGACAGGGTAGCAGACTCGGTGTTCTGACGGCTAAGGTTGCGAAACCAGCAGTAGCATTTGGTGGTAAGTACAGAATAATAGACTTTCCATTAAGCAACTGTATTAACTCAGGAATTGATACTGTAGGTGTCCTTACACAGTATCGTCCCCTTCGTCTTAATTCCCATATCGGAATAGGTATTCCTTGGGATCTGGACCGCAATGTAGGTGGTGTAACAGTTCTTCCTCCATATGAGAAGAGTACCAATAGTGAATGGTATACAGGAACTGCTAATGCTATCTACCAGAATCTTGAATATATGGAACAGTACAATCCAGAGTATGTTCTTATATTATCTGGCGACCATATTTACAAGATGGATTATAAGATAATGTTAGATTATCACAAGGCTAATAATGCCGATATTACAATTGCAGCTATGCCTGTTCCAATTGAGGAAGCAAGCAGATTTGGTATAGTTGTTACCGATTCAGACAACAGAATAACAGAATTTGAAGAAAAGCCAGCTAATCCTAAGAGCAATCTTGCTTCAATGGGTATCTACATATTTAAGTGGAGTGTATTAAAGGACGCACTTATTAAGCTTAAGGATCAGCAGGAATGTGATTTTGGTAAGCATGTAATTCCGTATTGCTTCAATAATAATAAGAGGATATTTGCATACGAATATAACAGTTATTGGAAGGATGTAGGAACATTAAGCTCATATTGGGAAGCTAATATGGAACTTATAGATATTATTCCTGTATTTAATCTTTATGAAGAATTCTGGAAGATATATACAAGAACAGATACAATTCCACCACAGTATATTGCGGATAATACATTTATAGAGAAGAGTATTATTGGTGATGGAACAGAAGTATATGGAAGAATATATAATTCAGTAATAGGTTCTGGTGTTACTATCGAAGAAGGTGCCGTAGTCAGAGATTCAATTATTATGAATAATTCTGTTATTGGTAAGAATACAATCGTTAATAAGTCAATAATTGCAGAGGAAGTTGTTATAGGTGACAACGTAGAGCTTGGTGTAGGAGAAGAAGTACCTAATGTTAAACTTCCTAAGATATATAATTCTGGACTTGTAACAATTGGTGAGTGTTCAGTTGTTCCTGATGGAGTTAAGGTTGGAAAGAACACAGCTATATCAGGTGTTACAACTGTTGAAGATTATCCAGATGGATTGTTGCCAAGCGGAGGAATTATTATTAAGGCAGGTGAAGTTGAATGAAAGCAATAGGTATAGTATTAGCAGGTGGTAATAACAGAATGATGCGCGAATTGACTAATAAGAGAGCTATTGCTTCAATGCCTGTTGCAGGAAGCTACAGAGCAATAGATTTCGCACTTAGTAATATGTCGAATTCGCATATCCAGAAGGTTGCAGTAATAACACAGTATAATGCACGCTCACTTAATGAGCATTTAAGCTCATCTAAATGGTGGGATTTTGGTAGAAAACAGGGTGGACTTTATGTGTTCACACCTACTATCACTGCTGAGAGCAGCAGCTGGTACAGAGGAACAGCAGATTCATTGTATCAGAATATAGATTTCTTAAAGTCAAGCCACGAGCCATATGTTGTAATAGCCTCTGGTGATGGAATATATAAGCTTGATTATAACAAGATTCTTCAATATCATATTGAGAAGAAGGCAGATGTTACAGTTGTCGTAAAGAAGCTTGATAACAGAGCAGATATTGGAAGATACGGAGTTGTTGCACTTACAGACGAGGGACGTATAACAGATATTGATGAGAAGCCGTTAGAGACTAATCTTTCAACAGTATCAACAGGTATCTATGTTGTAAGAAGAAGGCTTCTTATTGAACTTCTTGAGAAAGCTGCTGAAGAAGACAGATACGATTTTGTAAGGGATATTCTTGTAAGATACAGAAATATCAAGAAGATATATGGCTATATGCTTGATACATACTGGAATAATATATCATCAGTAGATTCATATTATAAGACCAATATGGACTTCTTAAAGAGAGATGTAAGAGATTACTTCTTCAAGCAGTATCCGGATATATATTCTAAGGTTGAGGATCTGCCACCAGCTAAGTATAATTATGGGGCAAATGTTTCTAACAGCCTTGTATCCTGTGGCTGTATCGTTAATGGTACAGTTGAGAATTCAGTGCTGTTCAAGAAGATATATATTGGTAATAACGCAGTTGTTAAGAATTCAATAATTATGAATAATGCTTATATAGGTGATAATGCTTATATTGAGAACTGCATAGTTGAAAGCAACAGCACTATAAAAGCTAACTCAAGATATGTTGGCGAGAATGGTGTTAAGATAGTTATTGAGGACAGCCCATCATATTATTAATGCCATTTTGATATTAAATAATTAATAAAAGCCTCCGGTGTATATAACACTGGAGGCTTTGTTAGTTATTTTTATGTGCCGGGGATGCACACTCGCACTATATTCCTTTATTACCCTTTGCTTTGCGGAATTGTGTTGGCGATAAGTGGTTGAGGTGTTTGAAGGCATCACCAAAATAGTTGCTGTTATCATAACCGCATTCAAGTGCAATCTCTGTTATGCTCATATCCGTTTCTAAAAGAAGTTGCTCAGAATGGTTAATTCTTATTGTATTGAGGTATTCCTTAAATCCAAATCCGTTAACAGCTTTAAACTTTTTAGAAAAATAAGATGGGTTCAGATGAAGCATATCAGCTATTTCATCAAGTGTAATATCTTTATTATAATTAAGCATAATATAATTCATAGCCTTTTGTACGGATACATCTGCGATGGATACAGTATCAACAAGGCTTGCAGGGGAAGCAGGCTTGTTATCACAGTACCGGCAGAGCAGTATTAACAGATTTTGCAGGTAATTCTTGTATACACAGGGTGAAAGAGCATTACTGTTCTGTCTTTCGTTAATCAGAACACTGAATATAGATAGGAATTCGTGCCTGTGATTATCCGGTATTGAGAAGAAGTGCATATAAAATGTATCTTTAAACTGTTCAAAGCCTAGTATGTCGATAAGGTCGCTTATATAATCGTCAGTGAATTCTATATAAAGGCGTTCGTGATAAGCGTTATTAAGATAAGTGGTCTTATGAAGCACGTTATCAGGAATAAACAATATTGTGCCAGCTTCCATACGGTATGTATTATCGTGTATAAACATATTGCACGAGCCATTCATAAGATAATAAAGCTCATAATATGAATGTGAATGGGCAGAGTGCATAGCATAGGCTGAATTATAAATCTGCTGTGATATTTCAAATCTTGAAGCCATAGAATACCTCTTTCGGTGTTGGGTGTGCTATAGGTAAAAAAGTTATTTTGCTAAGGAATAATAGCTTTTATATTTTTAGTATCTGCATTATATGATGTTGGGGTCAAAAGCCCCCACCTATGAGCAAGCTTATGCGGGTTTAGACCCTTTGACCCTGGTATCATTATATAATAATATTACACACGATTAGCTGTAATGTAAATGAATTTATAATTATATATTAATGACAGATTATTAGTGTATACATGTACATTGTGTATATACAATTAGCTTAAAAAGTGTTATTATAAATAAAGCTATAAGTGATTTTAATGTTAAATGATTATAATAGTGAATAACTTTAAAAGAGTAATGAGGAGGTACGCATATGGGTACAGTGGTAAGACTTGAAGATTATTGCAAGTCATTCAAAAGTGCTGAGGTATTAAAGAATATTAACCTGACACTAGAGAGCGGGAAAGTTATAGGACTTAAAGGTAAGAATGGTTCAGGTAAGACAATGCTTATGAGGGCTATAAGCGGGCTTATACTTCCAACATCAGGAAAGGTATACATTAACGATAAGGAGCTTGGCAGGCAGATTTCATTCCCGCCAAGTATAGGGATTTTAATTGAGAATCCTTCATTTATAAGCAATTATACAGGTTTTAAGAACCTAAAGATACTTGCATCTATCCAGAACCGTATTAGTGATGATGAGATAAGAGATGCTATAAGAAAGGTCGGACTTGACCCGGACGATAAGAGAACATTTAAGAAATATTCATTAGGAATGAAGCAGAGATTAGGAATTGCGGCGGCTATAATGGAACGCCCTGATATAGTTATTCTTGATGAGCCTATCAATGCACTTGATGAGGCAGGAGCAGGACTTATAAAGGGACTTTTAGATGAGCTTAAAGCCAATGGTTCACTTATAATAATTGCGTGCCACGACACAGAAGAACTTAACTATCTTTCAGATGAGATATACGAAATCTATGACGGCGAAATCACAGGTCATATAGAACACCCAGACGAAAAAGTATCTTAATGAAATAACTGCCATCAGTCTACTAACCTGATGGCAGTTTATTTTTCCAGCACACCTAATAATACACCCAATAATATATTCAATAATACATTGAATAACCTCCCCAAAATCTGTACAATATAAAATAATTATAAATCCCCACCAAAGGAAGGAACAAAATATGTATATAATAGCAGGATTAGGCAACCCAGGAGCACAATACGCAGGAACAAGACACAATGTTGGTTTCGCCTGCATAGATGAACTTGCCGACCAATATAATATAAGTGTAGACACATCTAAACATAAAGGTCTTATAGGAAAAGGTGTTATAGAAGGACAGAAAGTAATTCTTGTAAAGCCTATGACTTATATGAATAATTCAGGCGAGTGTATAAGAGAAGTTATGGATTATTACAAGGCAGATATAGATGATTTAATTGTTATATTTGATGATATAAGCCTTGAACCGGGAAGGTTAAGACTCCGTCCAAAGGGAAGTGCAGGCGGACACAATGGAATTAAGAGCATAATTGCACACCTTGGAAGTGACCAGTTTAAGAGAGTTAAATTCGGAGTTGGGGATAAGCCAAAGGGCTGGGATCTTGCTGACTGGGTTCTTGGAAGATTTCCGGAGGAACTTTATCCAGCTTTAAGAGAGGGAACTAAGAGAGCCTGTGAGGCAGTAGAGTGCATAATGACAGAAGGTATTGAAAGTGGAATGAATAAATTCAATGGATAAGGAGCAGATATTTTGAACACATTTTTTGACCCTGTAAATAATACGGCGGCAGTTGAACAATTAAATAAAGAGCTTGGCAAAGACGGCGGAAGAACTGTGCTTATAAGCGGCTGTATTGATACACAGAAGGTGCACATATCAAGTGCAATAGCATCAGGATATAAGTATATGCTTATTGTTACAAGTGATGAAGCAAAAGCAAGAAAAATGTGTGATGATGCTTCATTTTTTAATAGAGAAGCAATATATTATCCGGCCAAGGATGCCATATTTTATAGTGCGGACGTGCACGGCAACCAGATTACAGGTGAGAGATTAAGGTGTATAAGCCGCATAATCAACCATAGCAGTACAGGCGAGGGTGTGCTTACAGTTGTTACAACTATGGACGGAATTGCAGACAGGCTCATACCTGTCGAAAGATTTAAGGAGGCAGTTATAACCCTTGATTATTCCAGCGAAATAGAACCAGAGAAGCTGGCAAAGAAGCTGGTGGCTATGGGCTTTGTGCGTACTGGAATGGTGGAGGACAAGGGACAGTTTGCAATACGTGGTGGAATTATAGACATTTTCTCGTACACAGATGAAGCACCGGTAAGAATTGAGTTGTGGGATACGGAAGTTGATTCTATAAGAATGTTCGATGTTGAGAGCCAGAGGTCAATCGAAAGGCTTCAAAGCTACAGCATTTTCCCGGCTACTGAATATATATTTACAGAAGATGAGTTAAAAAATGGTCTGTACAATATTAAGGAAGAGTGTGACAGGCAGCTTGAGTGTTTTGATTATGGTAAGAGAAAGCGTACAAAGGAGCAGATTGAGGCGGGTAATAATCTTAACAAGCTTGTTGCAGATGTCGAGCGTACCGGTAATTATGAGAAGTTCACAGATACACTTGTGGCAGATACAGTTGGACTGGCAGAGTATTTTCCAGAGGAGAATACTCTTGTTGTGTTAGATGAGCCTAACAGGCTGAAAGAATGTAATGAGCTGACATTGTATGAATACAACGAGAGTATGAAGAACCGTCTTGCTGCAGGTTATGTGCTTCCAAGCCAGACTAATAAGGTCAAGGCTATGAATGAGATTATCGGTGACTTAAGGAATAATAAGAAGCTTATATTAACGACACTTGATTATAAGCCTGAGGGTTTTGAGATAGATTATTCTATGTACATCACGGCAAGAAGCATAAGCTCATATAATAACAGTTTTGAGTATCTGGCTAAGGATTTGGAAAAGTACAAGAAAAATGGATATACAACAATACTTGTATGCAGTTCAAGAACGAGGGCATTAAGAATAGTTGATGATCTGGGAAAGCTTGGAATTGCCAGCTTTTACAGCGAGGATTTTAATAAGGATTACGGAAGCGGGCTTATTATAGTGACATATGGAAGCCTGCATAAAGGCTTTGAGTATCCTGTTCTTTCATTTGTTGTTATTGCAGAGAATGATATATTCAGTGCAAGAAAGATGAAGAAGCTTAAGAAGAAAAAGCACGATGGAAAGAACATTGCCAGCTTTAACGAACTTAATATAGGCGATTATGTTGTGCACGAGAGCCACGGACTTGGTGTATACAAGGGAATAGAAAAGATACAGGTAGAAGGTGTTGAGAAGGATTATATTAAGATTGCGTATGCGAATAACGGCAATCTATATGTGCTTGCAACACAGCTTGACCGTCTGCAGAAGTACGCTAATCAGGATACGGAGAAAAAGCCTAAGCTTAACAGTCTTGGTGGTGTTGAGTGGAAGAAGACAAAAGCCAAGGTTACAGGGGCAGTTGAGGAAGTGGCTAAAGAGCTTGTAAGGCTTTATGCGATAAGGCAGAAGGTTGAGGGCTACAGATTTTCACAGGATACTGTATGGCAGAAGGAATTTGAGGAAATGTTTCCTTATGAGGAGACAGATGACCAGCTTAATGCCATTGAGGATACCAAGAAGGATATGGAAAGCGGCAGGGTTATGGACAGACTTATATGCGGCGATGTCGGCTATGGAAAGACAGAAGTTGCAATACGAGCTGCATTTAAGGCTGTTCAGGACGGCAAGCAGGTGGCTTACCTTGTTCCTACAACGGTGCTTGCAAGCCAGCATTTTTCAACATTTGAGGAGAGAATGAAAGGCTTTCCTGTTAATGTCGGTCAGTTGTCAAGCTTCAGGACAAGTGCACAGAATAAAAAGACGATTGAAGGGCTTAAGAATGGCACGATAGATGTTGTTATAGGAACGCACCGTGTATTGTCAAAGGATGTGCAGTTTAAGGATCTGGGACTGCTTATTATTGATGAGGAACAGCGTTTTGGTGTTGCACATAAAGAAAAGATTAAAGAATTAAAGAACAACATAGACGTTCTTACATTAAGTGCAACTCCTATTCCAAGAACACTTCATATGAGCCTTGTCGGTATTAGGGATATGAGTGTTCTTGAAGAGCCGCCGGGGGACAGACATCCGATACAGACATTTGTTACAGAACATAATGATGAGATGATAAGAGAGGCGGTTACAAGAGAACTTGCACGAAATGGACAGGTGTATTATGTATACAACAAGGTAAGGGACATTGAGGAACGTGCTGAGTATATACAAAATCTTGTTCCTGATGCGGTTGTTGCGTATGCACATGGACAGATGGATAAGCGTATGCTTGAAAAGATTATGTATGAGTTCGTCAATGGAGAGATAGATGTTCTTGTATCTACGACAATTATAGAAACAGGTATGGATATACCTAACTGTAACACTATGATTATAGAAAATGCTGACCAGTTCGGGCTTTCCCAGCTTTACCAGTTAAGGGGAAGAGTTGGACGAAGTACAAGAACGTCATATGCTTTTCTTATGTACAAAAGGGATAAGATGATATCCGAGGTTGCAGAGAAGAGATTAAGTGCTATAAAGGAATTCTCTGACCTTGGTTCGGGCTTTAAGATTGCTATGAAAGACCTTGAGATAAGAGGTGCAGGAAATGTGCTTGGAAAGAGCCAGCACGGGCATATGGCGGCAGTAGGTTATGACTTGTATTGTAAAATGCTTAATCAGGCAGTCAATAACTTAAAGGGCATAAAGAACGAATACAGTTTTGAGACTACTGTTGATCTGGAAGTTGATGCATATATTCCAGCTTCATATATTAAGAGCGAATACCAGAAATTAGATATCTATAAAAGGATTGCAGCACTTGAAACGAGGGAAGAATTGTCAGATATGAAAGATGAACTCTCAGACAGATATGGAAGTATTCCTTCGTGTGCTTCTAATCTTTTGATGGTAGCACTTATAAAGAGCAAGGCACATAAGATAGGAATTATGGAGATTAAGGGCGAAACTGCCGCTAATCCGGCAGGAGGTGCATCTAACTGGAGAACAGTTATGAATATATATCCTAAGGCTGATATAGATTCTGATGCAATTCCTAAACTTCTTGAAAGCTTCGGTGGGGCTTTGGATTTTAAAGTAAATGGAGTGCCATATTTTATATGGACAGTTACTAAAAGAAAATTTACAAGTCAGAAAGAATACCTTAACGGACTTTTAGATATGATGGATATTATGGAAGATGCAATTAGTACTTTACAAAATTAAATATAGTGGTATAATAATGACAATTTAGCACTTTAAAGTGTAACGCTTTAAAGTATAATAAAGCGTGTGCAGAAGCATATCAGGCATATGCAATCTTTTCCTGCACACTGATACTAGATTGAGAACACCCGGTGCGCGAATTATTTTCTTAGCTTTTACCGGGAAAGAATGGAGGATTACTATGGAACAGAAAGGCGAGTTAGTATCATTCAGACCAGATATTAAGGTCGTTGATTGTACACTTAGAGATGGAGGTCTTGTTAACAATTTTGAATTCAGCGAAGATTTTGTGCGCGATTTGTATAAGGCAAATGTAGCCGCAGGCGTTGATTATATGGAATTTGGATATAAGGCATCAAAGGAAGTCTTTAAGGTTGAGGATTACGGCAAGTGGAAGTTCTGCGATGAGAAAGATATAAGAGCTATCGTTGGTGATAATGATACAGACTTAAAGATTTCTGTTATGGCAGACGTAGGAAGAACTGATTACAAGAAGGATATAATTCCTAAGTCTGAAAGTGTTATAGATATGGTAAGGGTAGCTACATATATTAATACTATACCTGCGGCTATAGAGATGATTAATTACTGTGCAGATATGGGATATGAAGTTACTATTAATATTATGGCTATCTCTACAGCAAGTGAGAATGAGTTAGACCTTGCACTTGAACTTCTTGCTGCACAGAGCAAGGCAAGTGTAATCTACCTTGTAGACAGCTACGGTTCACTTTATCCTGAACAGATAAGAAGACTTGCAGATAAATATATCAAGATTGCTGAAAAATACGGAAAGAGAGTTGGTATACACGCACACAATAACCAGCAGCTTGCATTTGCCAATACTATTGAGGCGTGCACAATAGGTGTAAGCTATCTTGATGTTACAATGAGCGGAATGGGCAGAGGTGCAGGTAACTGTTATACAGAGCTTCTTATGGGCTTCTTAAGAAATCCAAAGTACAGAATTTCACCAGTTCTTAAGTTTATTGAAAATCATATGGTTCCACTTAAGAAAGCCGGAGTTGTATGGGGGTGTGACGTCCAGTATATGATTACAGGAAATGCTAACCAGCACCCAAGAACAGCAATCGCATTCACAGGAGAAGGCAGAACAGACTACGATAACTTCTACACACAGATTACAAGCTATGAATGATCGCGAAAGCAATGAGCCGTGCCAGGTGAAAGATAAAGACAGAGCCGTGCTTGCACAAGGCTCGGTATTTGTGTTTCACCTGATAGGGCGAATGCCCGCGTGCAGGTAAGCACTGCTTACCTGAAAAGCACGGCTCGTGATGAGAGCAAGTCGCAATATAAAAGATGTAAAATGCATAAAAAATACACCTGCGAAATTATTAGATAGGCAAAATTTATTGACTTATATAAAATGTGGGTATAAAATATCCCTAATTTAATTAATCGATGGGATCCATTATAGTAAACACCAAAGAAAGAGTGTTATGCCAAGGGGTCAGCGTATTTACTGGTTGTCAGCGGTGTTGTAAGGACATTTTACAGCAAAGCAGACATTTATGGTTGGTATTGTAGAAGCTCCTGACAGTAAGGTGAGTAGACTGTCGAATACGAAAGGAAGTATAAAGTTATGGCAAAGAAAGATATTGATTGGTCTAATTTAGGATTTGGCTATGTAAAGACTGATAAGAGATTCGTAGCTAATTATAAGAATGGAGCATGGGATAATGGTGTTATCACAGATGATGATAAAGTCGTTATCAGCGAATGTGCTGGTGTATTACAGTATTCACAGTCATGTTTTGAAGGTATGAAGGCATACACAACAGAGAATGGTCACACAGTTATTTTCAGACCAGATATGAACGCAAGCAGAATGGCAGATTCCTGTAGAAGACTTGAGATGCCTGTATTCCCAGAAGATAAGTTCGTAGAAGCTATTGCTGAAACAGTAAGAGCTAATGAGGACTGGGTACCACCTTATGGTTCAGGTGCATCACTTTATATCCGTCCATATATGTTCGGAAGCAATCCAGTTATAGGTGTTAAGCCTGCTGATGAATATCAGTTCAGAGTATTCACAACACCTGTTGGACCATACTTCAAGGGCGGTGCTAAGCCACTTACAATCAAGGTTTCAGATTTTGATAGAGCAGCACCACACGGAACAGGTCATATCAAGGCTGGTCTTAACTATGCAATGAGCCTTCACGCAATCGTTACAGCTCACGCAGAAGGATATGCTGAGAATATGTATCTTGACCCAGCTACAAGAACTAAGGTTGAAGAGACAGGTGGAGCTAACTTCCTCTTTGTTACTAAGGACGGTAAGGTTGTAACACCTAAGTCAGATAGTATCTTACCATCTATTACAAGACGTTCATTAGTACACGTTGCTAAGGAATACCTTGGACTTGAAGTTGAAGAAAGAGAAGTTCTCTTTGATGAAGTTAAGGACTTTGCTGAATGTGGTCTTTGCGGTACAGCAGCAGTTATCTCTCCTGTAGGAAAGATAGTAGATCACGGCAAGGAAATCTGCTTACCAAGTGGTATGGACGAGATGGGACCTGTAACTAAGAAGTTATACGAAACACTCACAGGTATCCAGATGGGCAGAATCGAAGCTCCTAAGGGCTGGATTTATACAGTAGACTAATATTGCTGATGGTTAACAGGCTGGTTAGAAGCTTAGATAACTGGTTTATAGATGTTTATTACAGCTGATAATGTAATTATTATATTCGGTCAGAATGTTAAAAGTACGTTCTGACCGAATTTTTGTGTTAACTACAGATATCAGATAAAAAAATAATTATAAGATAATGGAGTTACATATGTTGTTTAGTGGTAAAGATTTAAGAAAATTGATAGTACCCCTTATGTTTGAACAGCTTCTTGCAGTACTTGTAGGACTTGTGGATACACTTATGGTATCACAGTCAGGAGAAGCGGCAGTTGCAGGAGTTGCACTTGTTGATAATATCAACAGGCTTATCATACAGGTTATGGCAGCACTTGCGACAGGTGGCGCTGTTGTTTGCAGTCAGTATATAGGTAAAGGCAGGGATGATGAATCGAGAAAGTCAGGAGCACAGCTTGAAACTGTTTTGTTAATATTTTCAGTTATAATGACAGCATTTTCAGTTTCATTTACAAGACCATTACTTAAGGTGATATTCGGAACTGTTGAAGATTCAGTTATGGATTGTGCTGTGTTATATTTTGTGATAACAGCCCTTTCATATCCTTTCCTTGGAATGTACAATGCAGGAGCTGCAATATTCAGGAGCGTAGGCAACAGTAAGGTAAGTATGAATATAAGCATACTTATGAATGTGATTAATGTAGCTGGAAATGCTTTGTTTGTATTCGTATTTAAGTGGAGTGTAGCTGGTGTTGCACTGTCAACAGCACTTAGCCGTGTTGCAGCTGGAATAGTTATGACAGTACTTGTATGCGGAAAGACTAATCCGATAAGAATAGATCATATAAAATATTTTGTTCCAGACTGGATATATATAAAGAAGATTCTGACAATAGGTATTCCATCAGGCATAGAAAATGGTATGTTCCAGATAGGAAAGCTTATGGTTGTAAGTATGGTTGCAACATTTGGAACAGCATCTACAGCCGCTAATTCGGTTGGCTATACAGTTATCGATTTTGCAAATATTCCGGCTTCATCTATGGGACTTGCACTTATCACAGTTGTTGGACAGTGCATAGGTGCCGGTGAGAAAGAACAGGCAAAAATGTATACTAAAAAAGTGCTTAAATGTGCGTATTTCGGCGACTGGATATGTAATATTCCATTATTCTTCTTAGCACCATTTATTGCTTCGTGGTTTAACTTATCAGGTGAGGCAACACAGATTACAGTAATGATTTTAAGATGCTTTAATGTGGTTTCATTATTTATATGGCCGCTTTCATTTACATTATCCAATCCATTAAGAGCGGCGGGAGATGTAAAATTTACAATGACAGCAAGTATTATCTCGATGTGGCTGTTCAGGGTCGGAAGCAGCTACGTCCTTGGCGTAATGCTTGGAATGGGAGTTCTTGGCGTATGGATAGGAATGTTCATTGACTGGGCAGCAAGGTCAGTATGCTTTGTTGCAAGGTTTGTTAGTGGAAGATGGCTTAAGAGAGGGTCATTGGCATAATTATGTAATTAATAGGCGTTTGCGAAACTCAGCAAAATTGATTGTTATTTGTACTGTGAACACAAGTAACCGCAATCACCTAATGTAATTAATAAAGAGAGGTATTATCGGGCCTATGGTATGGGCTTTCTTGACTGGCCAGGTGTGCACGGAAGGAAAGTCCATTTGAGTGGTCTGGCAATGCCTTTTTGTTTTCTAAATATTCTATTGCAATACATAGTGATATGTGGTATTCTATTTATATAGTATCTAATCTAAATATAATAATGTTTGATAGTAATATGTGGCAACCATATCGGAACTATATATGAAATCTAATGGCAATTCGCCAATATAATTCCAATATTTAAAATTTTAGTGCGAATAACTGACTATGGTGGATAAATGATAACCAATGAAAAGGAGGTTTAATGAAGTATCAGAGAGTAACCACACATCTTGCAGAAACAATGTCAAAGCTTGATGTAGATAAAGCAATGAGAGACGACTATGCTAAATGTATATTGGCAGATCCACAGATATTAGCCAATATAGTAAAAGTAATAGTGCCAGAATTCAGGGAATACAGCATAAAAGACATAATTCCCTGCATAGGAGAGACAATAGTATCACTTACAGTTCCGGAAAAGCTGTGCATTAAAATTGAAAGTGATGGAACTGAAGACGTAGATATAGAAGATGGAAAAATTATTTACGACATAAGATTTCCATTGTATTATAATAATAGAACAATTAAAATACTTGTAAATGTTGAGGCACAGAAAAGTATTTCATATACAAAGCTTGGTTATCATATCGAATCAAGAATGGTGTATTATATGGCAAGACTAGTGTCTTCACAGAAAAATGTAGAATTCATAAAATCAAACTATGATGACATCAAAGATGTATACAGCATATGGATATGTATGGATACAGAAGCCGATGAAGACTCTATAATAGAATTAGGCTTGCAGCCAAGAGTAATCTATGGCAATACAAGCTGGCTTCCACAGCGAAGCATAATGAATGGAGCGGTTATAAGAATAAGAAGCAGGGCAGATGTCGAAGAATCAAAAAATAAGCTTATAGCAATGCTGGAAGTATTATTTTCTTGCAGGGCAAGACAGGATAAGATGAACCGGTTAGAAGAATACGGACTTGAGATGACAACAGAATTAGAAGGGTGTGTGAATGATATGTGTAATATAAGTGATTTGCTGGTAGAAGAAAGCGAGGAACGCGGAGAAAGACGAGGAATGGAACGAGGGGAGAAACAGGCGCGTCTTGACAGCATAAGAACATTAATGAGAAAGTTGAATCAGACAGCAGAAGAGGCAATGGATACACTGGATATAGAGGAAAAAGATAGGGAGACGTATAGAAAGCTGCTATAAATGCAGAAATAAAGAATCTGGTATTAATAAATTGTAATCTGGTAAAATAATGAATTAATTCTTGTTACATTAATTAGAGCATAGTCATAATAAATATAATAACGTCAGTAGTAGAAGGATATAAAGAAAAGTTGGCTGACAGACAGTAAGAGGGTTGTTGCTGCGGCAGCCCTCTTACTATGTTATTACGGATTAAATACCATCTTCATCTTCAGCATCATAATCTCTGCCGTTAGGGAAAAGTAAGGAATCATCGGAAAGTTCTTTTTTCATTTCATCGTAATCCTCTTTGACGGCTTTATATGGGGAATCTAAATCTGTATCATAACTCCAGCCAGCTTCCTCCATTTCATCTAACATCTCTTTTTTAGTCATATAAATTTCACCTCCGTTGTTTATAATTATAATTTTTATATTGGATATATTCAAGTTATACAATGTGATAATACTATTTGCTTGGTTATAAAAACGCACATAAAGTATATGTAGATAACTGCAAAAGAGCTTTTGAATTCAGTCGTACCGGTATACAATTAAAATTTAAGAGGTTTTTCATACAATTTTCATTACTTTTGTACAAATTATCTAAAATAAAACTGTATATACCGCCGAAAATATAAAAAATACCCAATGGGCATCTTGACCCACCAAGTTGGTTGTGCTAATATTAACTCAACTTTTGAGGTATTGGATAAAGGTTTAGTGCATAGTGACTAATATAGTGAATGAAAGCTGTATTCTATATTACTATGTGCAAGCCTTTTTCGTATCTGATTAAAAGTGCGTATTAATGAAGAAGGAGGAATCCTAGTTATGAGGATTAAAAAAGAAGTTAGGAAGATTGTCGCTTCTGTATTAGCTTTCTTAATGGTTGTAAGCCTTATTCCGGTTAATAGTCTTATGACAAAAGCTAATGCAGCTTCAAAAACTACTTTTGAAGGTGGAAAGACAGTCGAAGACGGAACTTGGAAAGGATGGACCTGGAATGTATTTGGTAGCAGTACAGATGTGACAAAGGCATTTGCTACAGATACAGGAAATGGAGGAGTTACATTAGAAGTAACAGGTGATAAAGGTAAGATTAATGGTTCAGCTAGTGATCAGGGATTAAATACATTCTTGTATGAACTTGATAAATCTTATGATTTTACAATCACAGCACAGGCTAAGGTTGATACATTAGCAGCAAATGCTCAGGCAGCCTTTGGTTTAACAATTAGAGATAATGTGGGAGCACATGGAAATACTGCAAAGTTAACAGCAGATAAGAATAATTTTGCATTTGTTGGTGGATATGGTAATCAGGCAGCAAGTGGACATGGTAATGCTGGATATAAGACAACAGCATTGGCACATACAAGATTAGGTGAATCACCAGAAGTAGGTGGAACATACGACCTTGCTATTCAGAAGGTTGGAGATAGTGTTAAACTTTATTTTAATGGTGAAGTTGCTGCAGAGTGTTCAGCAGATGATTTAATTACAGATAATGCAATGTATGTTGGATTATTTGCTGCAAGAAATGCTAAGGTTACATTTAATAATGTTAAGTTAGCTTACACACAGGACAGCTCATCAGTAAAGGTAACAACAAATGTTACAGCACCTAAGAAGACAACATACTGTGCTGGTAATACATATGAAGATGTTGATTTGACAGGCTTTAAGGCTACAGTATCAGTTGATGGAAAAGAAAGAAAAATCACAGCATCAGATTGTGTTGTTGATATGAGCAATGACCCATTTGCAGAAGTTACAGATGCTGGAAAGCTTAATCTTTTATATCTTGGACAGACAATAGAAGTTCCTATAACAGTTATCAAAGAAGTAGTATCAGATATGTATATAGAATATATGCCAGTTAAGACAGATTATATGGTAACTGATACAGCTCTTGATTTCACAGGCTTAGTAGGTAAGGTTGTATACAACAGTGGTAGAACCTTCGATTTAAAGACACTTATTGATAGTAATGATACTAATACAAAAGTAAGTGATGTTGATTTCACAACTGCTGGAAACAAAGAAGTAACAGTAAGCCATACATATGGTGATGTCACAAAGGAAGTTGTTATTCCTATAAGCGTATCAGATGCAACAGTTAAGAATATTACAATAACAGCACCTAACACAACAAGATTTTATACAGACACAGAATATGATGCAGATGCTTATGTAGAAGGTCTTACAATAACAGCTGATTATTCAGATGGTTCAGCTAAGGTTATTCAGGGTACAGATTCAGTTAAGGCTTATGTAAAGGCTAAGGCTGCTGAACTTGATACAACTAAGGCAGGCGAGTACACATATGTAGTAGAATACAATGGTGCTAAGGCTGAATATACACTTGAAGTTGTTAAACCTACAGTACATTCACTTAAAGTAGATGTATATCCAACAACTACTACATACGTTAAGGGTGCTGACTTTAGTTCAGACGGACTTGAAGTAGCTGCTGTATATGATAGTGGAAAAGAAGTTGCAGTTGCTGGATCAGATGTTAAGGTCGATTCATCAGCATACAAGAAAGATGAAACAGGAACATATGACATTAAGATTTCTGCAACAGTAGAAGGAAAGACGCTTGAGACAACAATTCAGGCAACAGTAAGAGATAAGAAAGAATTTAAGTTTGAAGATCTTACTTGGAATTCAATTATATTTGGTCAGTCAGTTTCAAAGTCTAAGATGAGTATTGATACATCAAAAGAAGGTTCAGTAGTCATTGAAGCTAAGGAAGGTGCCGGTAAGTGTACAGATGATGGACAGGATGGTATAGCATATTATTATACAAAGTTAGATGCTAAGAATGATAACTTTGATATAACAGCTAACGTAACAGTTAATTACTTTATTACAAAGAAAGCTCCTGATGCTCAGGAAGGCTTTGGTATTATGGTAAGAGATTCTAACGGTAAAGATGGTGATGCATCAATCTACTACTCTAATTCAATTGCAGTCGGTGGATATTATGGTCAGGTAAATGTATTCGGTAGATATGGTGTTACAGATGGAGATGCATCTAACAGACATAATATTACAAGATATGGTAAGTATAATAAAGCATTAACATATCAGATTAAAGAGGATAAGCCTCAGACTTACGAATTAAGATTAAAGAAAGATAATTCAGGTATATATGCCTGGATGAAGGATACAGCAACAGGTGAATATGTTAAGGGCGCAGATGTTACAAGTGCAGTAACAGGTGAGACTAATCCAGGTGGTGAGTTAGAGAATATCTTCTATTACTTACCAGCAGATACATTCTCAACAATAGATGAAGATAATATGTATCTTGGTTTCTTCGCAGCAAGAGGTGCTAAGATTACAGTTGATACATCATCAGTTAAACTTAATGTAACAGACAGAGCAGCAGATGCTCCACAGACATTTGACAAGCCAGCAGCTACAAAGCCAGGTGTATCACAGACAACACTTAGCCAGACTTCATCAGAAAGATATGAATATGGTGTATCTGTTAATACAAAGGGACTTCTTACAGTTAAGCAGAATGCTAAGACAATTGTGAGCCAGCAGTCAGTAGAAGCAGGAACATATACATTTGATACAACATTAATTGTTGGTGATAACAGATTCCAGGTATACTTTGAGCCAGATGCTACTCAGAATATCACATCAGCATCACCAGTTGTAATGAATACAACAGTTAACCGTAGAATAATTGCTCCAGTTAAGGAAGCTATATATTGTTCTCCAACAGGTACTTCATCAGCAGCAGGTACTAAGGAAGATCCTGTAGATGTTCAGACAGCATTAACATACTGCCAGTCAGGTCAGGCTGTATATGCACTTGGTGGTACATACAAGCTTACTAAGACAACAGGTATATGGCATGGTAATGATGGTACTGGCGAAGACGGAATGAAGTACTTTATGGCAGCACCAGATAATACAGAAGATGTAATATTTGATTTTGGCGGAAGTTTTGTAGATAGTAAGTTTGTATCTAATACATTTGACTTATCAGGTGATTACTGGTATGTAGCTAATATGAAGTTTGCTAACGGTGGTGGTGTTACACTTGGTGGAAGCCACAATATTCTTGAGGGTTGTGATTTCTATGGTCACTCTAATTCAGGACTTTCAGTATCAAGAACAGATGGTTCTAACAAAAAGGCAGACTGGCCTTCATACAATCAGATAATTAATTGTAACGCATATAACAATAGCGATAAGTCACAGAACAATGCAGATGGTTTTGCTGCTAAGCTTACTTGTGGTGAAGGCAATGTATTTAAGGGTTGTATAGCAGCATACAATGCTGATGATGGATGGGATCTATTCTCTAAGGGTTCAACAGGAGCTATTGGAGCGGTAGAAATCTATGACAGCGTATGCTACGGTAATGGTATGTTATATTACAATGGTGCATTACATGACTCAAAGGGTGATGGTAATGGATTTAAGATGGGTGGTTCTGGTATAGCAGTTAATCACAAGATATATAACAGCTACTCATTTGGTAATACAGCTAATGGATTTACTAATAACTCAGATCCAATGGGAACTTATGTTAACTTAGTAGGTTATAATAATGGTGGTTCTAACTTAGAATTACATGTATATACAGGTGTTGAACCTCAGTTTACAGTAGAGAATGTTAAGTCTTATTCAGACGATACATACAAGGAAATTGTAGATGCAGAAGGTAAGGCATTACTTAATAAGACAGATAAGGAAGCAAAGGAAGATGTAATCAGCCGTTACTATTCACTCGAAAGTTTCTTTATTAACAAGAATGGCGAGTCAGTTAATAGTGAAGGTGCAAAGCTTACAGCAGAAGATTTCAAGAATCTTAGTGATTTCAAGAATATCGTTACTGGTGGTATTGATACAATGCCAGAAGGAAAAGGTGGTAAGGTTGTGTTAGGCGACTTCCTTCAGCTTGTAGAGGACAGACCAGAAGAGCATGTATGGGGTGAGTGGACAGTTAAGACAGCACCAACATGTACAGAAAAGGGTGTTGAACACAGATTATGTACTAAGTGTGATGCTGAACAGACAAGGGAAATAGATGCTTTAGGACATGATTTCAGCGATGAATTTACAGTTGATAAAGCACCTACAGTTTTGGAAGAAGGTTCTAAGTCTCGTCATTGTAAACACGAAGGCTGTGCTGAGAAGATAGATGTTACTTCAATTGCTAAGCTTACACCAGATACAGTTGCATCAGGTGATATGAAAGACATCGTAAGTGTTGTAGTAGATACTGATGACATAGAGTTTACAGAAGCAGAAAAAGAGGCAATTGCTAATGGTGCTGATGTAAAGATTGAAGTTGATGTTAAGAATATTGCTGACAGCGTAACTGCTAAAGATAAGAATGCAGTAGAAGGTATTATATCTGGTAATTATGTAGTTGGTTCATATTTCGATATAAGCATTATATTATCAGTTGGTAACGATAAGAGAACAATAACATCTACAGATAAGAAGATTGAATTTACAATTGCTCTTCCAGAAAATCTTATTAATACAGATTCTACAGTAACAAGAACTTATAAGATTGTGAGAGTACACGATGGTGAAACAACTATCCTTGATGCAGCATTTGATGCAGCAACAGGTAAACTTACATTTAAGTCAGATAAGTTCTCAACATATGCAATCATCTATAGTGATGCTAAGACTGAAGGCTCAGGAGGGGTTATAGATAAACCATCAACAAGTGAGCCAGCAACTGGTAATCCAGAAACAGGAGAGAGCACAGCAACAGGTGATACAACTAACTCAGTAGTATATGTAATCTTAATGATTATGAGTGTTATGGCACTTGCAGGTGTATTCTTCTATGAGAAGAAGAGAAAAGGATTATCAAGATAATTAAAAAGTTTATCCGGTTAACCTAATATATAGTAACAAAAACTGCCGCTTTATGATTAACATAAAGTGGCAGTTTTATTTTTTTATAGATTTTTTGATTCTTATGTGATAAAATTTAGGCTGAAAAAGTGAATTGAAACTATAATAAAAGAGGTGTTATGTGATGAGTGAAGTTTCAACAATGGAAAGAGTAATTCGTTCTGATGTATCAATGGAAGAATGTAAGAAGATAGAGAAGGTTCTTAGAAAGAACAATATTTCATATTTTGAAAGATGGAAGTTACATACAGGACTTCTTAGATTTCTTAATAATGATAAGAATGCCAAATGTGATATTTTAGTTCATATGGATTCCTTTGAGAGAGCTAAAGCACTGCTTGCGGCAGGAGGCGTTATGGACGAATCAGTCAGTGAACATAAGGATTCAAAGAACTCTAAGAATAAATAATTGTTAAGAATAAATGATTGATAGTAATAAGTAATTGTGAATAATCAATAATTGATAATAATCAATAATTATTTATGAATGATTGAACGAGAACAGAATACATATAGGTCAGGAATGGAGAATACTATATAATGAGAAAGAGCATAGTAAAAAATGCTTTAAAGACGAAATCAGCCGTTATTATAGCTGTCATTATGAGTGTGTTGTTCGTATCGGGGTGTGGGAAATCATCAAGTGTAAGCAGTAATGATGTATTAGATACAAGCGAGGTTTCAACACAGGAAGAAACAACAATTGATACACACCCGTTTGACATAACAATGACATTTACAGGTGATATTAACATTGCGGAGGGTGAGCCGACAACTAAAGAACTTGATAAGAATAACGGAGATATTACTAAATGTATATCGCCAGAGCTTATAAAGTATATGAAAGATGCAGATATTACATTGGTTAATAATGAATTCTGCTACAGTGACAGAGGTGCACCTCTTGCTAATAAAATGTGGACATTCAGAGCTGGTCCAGAGAGAGCAAAGGTGCTTAATGCACTTGGAGTAGATGTTGCACAGCTTGCTAATAATCATGTATATGATTATGGACAGGAGGCAATGTATGATACATTTTCTGCTTTAGAAGCAGTTGGGATTCCGTATGTTGGTGCTGGAAGAACGCTTGAAGAAGCAATGAAACCATATTATACAGAAGTTGACGGAAAGAAGATAGCTATCGTGGCAGCTTCAAGAGCTGAAAAGTATAAGATGACACCACAGGCTACAGATACTACGCCGGGAATACTCAGATGTTATGATACAGAGTTATTTGTCCAGACAATTAAAGAGGCCAGAGCTAATGCAGATTATGTAGTTGCTGTTGTCCACTGGGGTACTGAGCATACAACTGTGCTTGAGGACGTTCAGAGGTCTAGTGCAAGGGAATATATAGATGCAGGAGCAGATGTTATCATCGGCGGTCAGCCATTGCCTTCAGGGTATAGAGTATTATGAGGATAAGCCTATATTCTATAGTCTTGGTAATTTCTGGTTCGATGAATATAATGTTGATACAATGCTCGTTAATATCAGAATAAGCGGCAATGATGATGGTGATAAAATTGATGTATCAGTAGTGCCAGCTGTTCAGGACGGCACATTACAGGGCTGTGTGACACGTATATGCACACAGGAAGAAGATAAAAGCAGAATATTCAGCCTTCTTAATAAGGTGAGTATTAATGCAAATGTGGCAGATGACGGAACGGTTACGCAGGTTAAGTAAGTGTGGTGGCATAACGGACGGTATATGGCTTAGGTGGCGGCTGGTATCAGGGGCTTACGCCAGAATATTTAATTGGATATTGTTATAAAACAGATTGCAAAGAAAACCGCGGTTATTATCAAAAGTCAGGTACTTTGAGCACGCCGGTACTTAGGTGCTGTATTTTAGCACCTTAGTATCCGCTACGTGCGAGAGTAGCGAGAGCGTGCCTGACGTTGATGATAACCGCGATTTTATTTACTGTCGTCTGTTAGTTATTACTGTTATTTAGCTAAAGCATTTATTAGTGTCATATATTGAATGACTATCGTGAAGCAATGTGTATTAGTCTGTAGTATCTTTAAGCGACTGCATATATTCATGCATAGATTCTGCAACAATCTTACTATGTGCCACAGCCTCTACAACAGTTCTTGCCCCATTAACGACATCACCAGATGCGAATATTCCCGGGCGTGATGTATGACCTGTTTCGTCAGCTTCAAGAAGACCACGTTTATTGGCATTTAAGCCTTTAGTGCTGTTGACAAGTCTTGTCATTGGTCCCTGGCTTATTGAGATAATAACGCTGTCTGATTCATATAATGTGTCGCTTCCATCTACATCAGTGAATGAGCCATCTTCATTTTCTATTACATCTCTGAATATTACGCCGTTATCTTTAATCTCAACTGGTCGTTTGTTATATTCAAATTCAACACCTTCAAGAGTGGCGTAGCTGAATTCGTACTGGCTGGCAGCTACTTCTTTAGTGATAGAGAAGCAGGTTAGCCTGCGGACACCTTTTCTTATCGCTGTTCTTGCAACGTCCATAGCAGCATTACCAGCACCGATTACGATTACACGTTCTCCAAGCTTATAGCTGTCGGGGTTGTTAAGATAGTTAATTCCAAAGTGGACATTTCCAAATGTCTCGCCCTTTATGTGAAGTGTGTTAGGATTCCATACGCCAGTTCCTACGAATATAGACTTATAACCATCACGGAATAAATCTTCAATAGTTATTGCACTTCCTATAAGAGTATTAGGACGTACCTTGATACCCTTTAATTCAAGATGGCGGTATTCGATATCGTCAAGAACTGATTTGGGAAGACGAAATTCAGGAATACCATATCTTAAGACACCGCCAATTTTGTCCTTGCCCTCAAATATAGTTACCTGATAGCCATATCTTGCCAGGATAATAGCGATTGTAATTCCAGCAGGACCTGAACCGATAATAGCTACACGCATACCGTTAGATGGCTTAGGACCTTCTGTCATTTTGTTAGCATATGTAGTTGAGATATAATTCTCTATTGTTGAAAAATGTACAGGTGCTCCCTTACGTCCAAGAACACAATGCCCCTCGCATTGGTTTTCGTGGTTACAGACAAGACTGCATACAGTTGTAAGAGGATTATTTTCAAAAAGCATTTTACCTGCTTCATCAAGCTTGTTCTCTTTGAGTAACTTAATTGCCAGTGGAATGTTGGTGCTTATAGGGCAGCCTTTCTGACACTGTGGAACTTTGCATTGAAGACAACGATTGGCTTCATCCATAACATGTAATGCCATATATACCTGCTTTCTGCGCTAGTGCGCCATATAATAATAACCAGAATATATAGTCAACAGGAAATGTTAGTGCCAACTAATATTCTGGTTATATTCTAGCATATGTGATTGCTTATTAAAAGAATAGATAATCTTTTCACAATTATTTGAAGATATTTCTGAATAATCTAACCAATATTGATTGTGAAGGTGCTGATGTGACTATAGTATCTGTAGTATTTAACATTCGTAGTACATACACGGCGATAAATAGCACCGCAGATAATATAAAGATACAATTCAATAGGCGACTTAACCTGACGGAAGGCTTAATACGTCTGGTATTAACTATATATACGATAACACTTATTAATAGCACTGGAAGTGTAAGGACAAGAGGATGATAATTAAGTGCAGCGTGTGTATCACCGTGAAGAATTGCAAGCACAGCTCTCGTCATACCGCAGGCTGGGCAGGAAATGCCTGTTATGAATTTAATAGGACAGCCAATATGGGTAAAATAGAGCAGTATAATAATAAGGAAGAAACAGGCTGATAATTTGAAAATGTTCCAGTAAGAAGATGTTCTGATGTTATGCCAGCGTATTGATGATTTAACAGGGTGTGAGCCGGCAGTTGTATTGTGCTGTGGGTTCAATGAATGTTTC
>ERZ779671.168-NODE-168-length-35915-cov-3.095901_pt1 | contig 35915 bp, 34 predicted proteins | sample MGYA00511074_ERZ779671 | MGnify/ENA primary metagenome ERZ779671 (study PRJEB29588, sample SAMEA2158454) | human gut metagenome | biome: human gut; feature: human-associated habitat; material: faeces | place: Denmark | collected 2008/2010 ... | reverse complement strand
GGGAACGACCTCTCGTTCTACACCTATCTCAAAGACTGCCGTTATCAGGTGCAGGCGCATTTTGAGTGGAACGAGAACCGCCCGGAGCTCATCGGCGACCGCAACGAGAACAAGCATCACAACATAGCAAAGCGCATGATTGAAAAAGGCGGGCGCAGAGATATTTTCCTCGGCGCGCGCGAATGTCAGGGCTATGTTGAGCCATGCGAATTCGGGAGCGGCAAAGGCGCATACGATGAGACGCCCGAACTCGCATTCGGGCTGATGTACCACGGGATAACCTACGCGGACGAAGCATATTCGGACGAGACAAAAAACCGAATGACCGTCCGATTCTGGTACCCGACGATGAAAAAGGGCGTTATCACATTCCCCCGACCCGAGGAGTGCACGATAACAAAAACGGTGCGCGAAAACATGGCGATAAAGCCGTTCGGCGAAGACCTCGGCAATTTCATCGGACTCAGAGAATTCGGGGAGGTGGAATAAATGAGCATATGGCAAAGAGCCGTTGAGACATATGACTGTCACAGCGATTCAGTTGGAAAAAGCTTCGACAACCATGTCACACTGATGCCGATATCTCACATCATCCAGAACGCGCAGATAGAAATACTTCTTGACGAATATGGAAAATTCAAAGAAGCTTTGGATGTTGCCAAGGATAAAAAGAACACTAAGACTATTATTCCGGCAACCGAACGCTCTGCCGGACGCGTTGGCGACACTCCATGCGCGCATCCTCTGAGCGATCAGCTGCGATACATTGCAACGTATATGCCGGAGAGACACGAGTCATATCTGAACCAGCTCAGGGCATGGGCTGAATCCGAATTCAGCCACCCGAAAGTGCGCGCGATACTCGCCTATGTCGAGAGCGGAACTATAGTTGACGACCTCGCCGACGAAAATATTATAGAGCTTGACGAGAGCGGAAAGCCACTGAGCAAGTATGATAAAAGCTTAATTCGCTGGCGCGTTATGAACACGGGCGACAATGATGCGTGTTATAAAGACACAAGCCTTTTTGACGCATTTATCGGATACTACAGTTCATTGCAGAATAAAGCCCCAAAAAAGCTCTGCATGATATCGGGCAAAGACGAACGCATAACCGAAAGTCATCCGAAAGGAACCGTTGCATCGGCATACGGCGCAAAGCTCATATCGGCAAACGACAGCTCAAATTTCACCTACAGAGGGCGTTTCACCGACTCACAGCAGGCGGCTACCATCGGATACGAGACCTCTCAGAAAGCGCACAACGCTCTCGCCTGGGTTGCGGCGAATCAGGGAATTATAATAGGCGGCAGAACTTTCGTCTGTTGGAATCCAAAGGGAGATACATCCTTGTTCAAGGACTCCGAAACATTGACGCCCAACTACAGCGACGAAGAAGAGAAAAAAGATTTTCCGGCTACTCCGACCGACTACAAAGCCGACCTGAAAAAGGCATTGAGCGGATGGCAGGACAAGCTTCCGGCGGAGGACGATATTGTTATAGCGTCGTTTGACGCCGCCACAACAGGCAGACTCTCCATAACATACTACAATGAGCTGAAAGGTTCGGATTTCCTGAACCGTCTCGCGTTCTGGAAGGAGCACTGTTACTGGTCAAGCGGAAAGTTCGGCTATCAGTCCCCGTCAATATGGGAAATAGTCAAGTGCGCCTTCGGCACAGAGCAGAACGGGAAACTCAGCGTCGACGACCGAGTGATGCGCGAGCAGGCGCAAAGGCTGCTCCACAGTGTTATCGACCAAGCGCCTATACCGCAGGACATCGTCCGCGCGCTGATGCACAGAGCATCGATGCCGCTCGCCTACGACACAAAATCAAACCGCATAAAAATTCTCTATAACGCTTGTGCGGTTATATATGCATACAGGACCGTTACTAAAAAGGAGGAATGGGAAATGGCCCTTGAAAAAGACAAGAAAGACAAAAGCTATCAGTTCGGGCGTCTGCTCGCGGTCATGGAAAAGGTCGAGCGCGACACCTATGACAGAGACGAGAAGAGAGAGCCGAACGCAATAAGGATGCAGTCGGTTTTCTGCGAAAGACCGATGTACGCCTCACGCATAATCCGCGACAGTCTCAATCCATATTTTGCAAAGCTCTCGCCCGGAATGAGAATATACTACAACAACCTCATCGGCGAGATTTTCGGTCATCTGAGCGAATTCGACGAGAAAGACCTCAACCGCCAGCTTGAGGACAGTTACCTTTTGGGCTATTACCTGCAGCGCAGTGAACTCTACACAAAGAAAGAAAGCACCAACGAGGAGGAAAATTAAAATGGCAATGTATAGAAAACTTGGTAAAAAGTCTGATCAGAGAATCGCATTACTTCGTAATCAGGTAACACAGCTTCTCTATCATGGAAAGATTGAGACAACAGAGGCTAGAGCGAAGGAAGTTCGTAAGATCGCTGAGCACCTTATCACACTTGCTGTTAAGGAGAAGGATAACTTCGACGAGATCAAGGTAACTGCTAAGGTTGCTAAGAAGGACAAAGATGGCAAGCGTATCAAGGAAGTTGTAGATGGTAAGAAGGTTACACAGTACGACGAAGTTGAGAAGACAGTTAAGAAGGATCAGCCTTCCAGACTGCACGCTAGACGTCAGATGCTTAAGGTTCTCTACCCGGTAGTTGAGGTTCCTACAGATGCTGCAGGAAAGAAAGCTGCTACAAAGAAGGTAGACCTTACAGCTAAGCTCTTCGACGAGTATGCTGCAAAGTATGCTAGCCGCAAGGGTGGTTACACACGTATCGTTAAGATTGGCGAGCGTCGTGGTGACGGTGCTATGAAGGTTATTCTTGAGTTAGTTTAATCTATATAAAACCAGACGGGTTGTCGAAAGGCAGCCCGTTTATTTTTTTGTTTAATTCCCCGGATATAATTATACTGGATAAGGGATTCCTCTAATTAAAGATAAAATAGTATACAGATCGTGCATCGATATTCATGCATATACGATGTATTGGAAGTAAGTAGTTCTAAATGTTCTGATATAGTTATTATATACGTCCGCAAACGCCATCAATTCGCCATCCGTGGCTCAGTGATGGCTTGCCTGAACATCGTGTTCAGGCATTGCTGTATATGAAACAGAACATTAAGAACTACTAAATTCCAAACATATGTATATGCTACGAATATCAATGCACGATCCGTATGCATATTTATTGTTCAATTAGAGAAAACCATATCCAGCTCAGAATTATATCTTTCGCCACGCCCGAAGCCATATTCAGAAATATTGATAATGGAAATAGATTTCTTAGGGGAAAGTTGCTATAATATAAACATGTGTAAAAATAAGGCATTTTTTTGTAATTTTAGCTTGCAAATAAAAACCTATTTTTACAAATGGAAATAATATTTCATAAAAAGCAATAAAAAAGTATAACCATCCCCAACGTGTATACTCAAAGTAATTTTTATAAATAAAATAAAAAATGTGAAATAAGGGGGTAAAGGAGAGGTATGAGTAGATGAAAAAGATAGGGAAGAGAAGTATTTGGATTTCAATCGTAGTTGCAACCATGCTCCTGACCGGGTGTGGAAATCAGACGGGGAGTGCTGAATGGGCAACCGGAAGTGATGCAACACAATTACAATGTGAAAGTGGTCGATACAGCCGCTTGGGATGAGAAGGTCATTGATCAGGCAGCTTATGATGAAACAATTGAGCATCCATAAGAGGGATATTGGGCACCGGCTGTAAAGTGTCATGGCTGTGGACAGGAGTTTATGAGTGTGGATGTTTTAGTAACTCATCCGTGTGGTGGTAGAAATTATGGAACTACTGATGATGTTTGAGTTAAAACCAAGGACACATGGACTGAAACGAAGCATTACGAAGAGCGGTCTCACACAGTGCATCATAATGAAGTGTACCATTATAAATGCGAATGTGGTGCTAGAAAGTAGTGAGTTAAAAAAATAGAACCCAGAAGTGTAAAAGCTTCTGGGTTTTTGTATAATGCACCTATTTAAGTACATATGCTAAATGATTATATTTAGCGCGGCGACAAAAGCATTCTCTTAATTTCTTGATTTCCTTGCATAATGCAATGATATGGTTACATTTTCTTGAGTTTATAGAGTACTCTCCTTCAACATTTGAATAATGAATTTGTAAATTTGTAAAGTGCAAGATGGTTTTATTGAGCTTTATAGTGTAGTTCGAAGTTGGGTGAGAATTATGTAATTCCAACGTATCTTTTAAAATCTTTTTTAAATCAGAATAGCAAGTAAATGGATATTCAGGTTTTTGTAGACGCTTAAAGGGACGTAAATAATATTCTATAACTGTCGCCCATTGTTCATAGAAATCATAATGCTTTGCTTCAAAATAGGGTTTATAATAAGCCATTTTTATTAGAGATTGTAAATTGAGATCGTTAATTAAATTAGGAATAAAATAGTTAACAGGGATTAGGGTAGTTTCTTTTCGATTCATACGTTCTCCTTTCTCATCTCATGAGGATGGTGTATAATTATTTTGTAAAAAAGCCCCTTCTGTATGGTTGACATTTTATCATGATAAATAACATAGATCAGGAATTTTACAAATAACTTATAATTTATCATGTAGGGGACGTAGCAACTGTCATAAGGAGTGTCACTGAGTCTCGGATATATGACAGAGGGACACTCTTCGAGGCAAAAGAGACGTGCCTGTTATACTTAGCTGGTTTATATTTTACATTCTCTAAGAATTAGTTATATTATGTATACTATTCTTGCGATGCATGATAGGCTATGGATAGTTTGATTGCCTCTTTGGCATTATACTTATCCGTATCATAAAAAACAAAATTACAGGTTGTATTATCGTATGCATACCAAATATGACATTGAGTTTTTTCGGAAAATAGATTAGACAATTCGTGGGTATTCAACTTGCAAACCATAGACCATAGCTTTTTAAATTGATATTCGTAAACAATTCCATGATGTAATAATTCAAAAATTATATTATCAAGGTCGGAATCTAGATAATTCTCTAATTGATTACCTAGAGGTTTTGTACAATCATAATTCATTGGTAATTCCTCCGTCTCTTGTATTATTGTTAGCCTAGGACGCTTGCTTAGGAGAAGGGCTTTATGCCAATTCTATTCATATAATTATGATTCGGAACATCTCCGGGAAGTGCAAAAAACAGCCTTGAAGATAAGTACGTATGTTGTATTCATACGTTACCCTCCTTTCAGTTGAATTAAGCACTTTGCGCTGTTTGGATGGTAGCAAATAATTTGTATGTTGTCAACTAGGATTTAGGAGTGTAACAGCTCCTAAATCTTTTCAACATGCGCAACAAACTATTCATAGTTTAGCACACTCCTTGTAAATTGGATTTATGTTATATCCTTTGTGTTAAGTTATCTGCGTACAAAGTGGAATACATGCACGTTTCCGTCATTTCGATGTGTGTATTTTCAGTAGGCAAGATTAACTAAGTTTGCATGTATTAATGGGGTATGGGGACGAAAAGTCCTCAGCCTTTTTCAATCATTTAAGTAATTCGGGGTGGCTTTTTGCCATCCCTTTTTCTATTTAAGTGGGGTGGAGTCAAGTACGACTGTGATAGATTTTGTAGAAAGTTGTTATAAATAAAGATTATGTAGGTGATAAAATGGTTAAGCGTGTTTTATATAAAAATGGAATTAAAATCACTATCGTTCAAGACGAAGATCCATCAGTTTATTTAACAGATGGCGATAAAGAAATGGATCGACGTGCCAAAGAAGCCACTAGGGCAGCTATTGAAAAGGCAAAATTTTTAGGAAATCCTGTCGCTTATTATGATGATGAGAAAAAGAAAGCATACTTAGAATATGCCAATGGGGAGAGAAAATATGCTCAATAAGAAACCAATGATAGTAGTCCTTACTGGGTTTATCTGATGTTTTTGCAAGATGAATATCTTACGAACGCTATGAGTTTTTTTGAGAAAACTGATAATGTCACTGATGATTTTCGTATAAATAGATGGATTTTCTTTAGGAAAATTGTTATAATAAATGTAAATAAAATCATGCGGGGAGGTATATCTATGAACGCAACAAAAGTGTCATCAATATGTAAAAAGGTCGCTGAGCAGTATCGTAAAGTTTATGGTAGTGCTTTGGTTTTTGTTGTTTTATATGGTTCCTATGCTCGAAATGAGCAACAAGATGATTCAGACTTAGATATAGCCGCTATTGTAAAAGGTGAACGTATAGAATTACAGAAGAAATTACAAGATGTTTGGAGAGTGACGAATAAGCTTAGTATAGAAGAAGATATATTGATATCTGCCACTGTAATTCCTTTTGATGAATTTATTTATTATAAAGAAAAACTTCCTTATTATGGTAACATTGAAAAGGAGGGAATAAAGATTGCGTGATTTAGTGTTAGCTCGTTTAGATAATGCGAAGGAGAGATTAAAATCAGCGAAGATACTTCTGGACTCGGGACAACTGAGAGATTCTGTATCTAGATCTTATTATTGTATTCTTTTTACTTTGAGAGCTGTCTTAGCTAAGGACGGTAAAGATTTTAAGAAGCATGCAGGTGTTCTTTCTTATTTTAACCAGTGTTATTTTAAGACAAAAGTTTTAGATACAAAATATGCAGATTATGTAAATAATGCTTTTCAAATTCGTAATAACTGTGATTATAATGATTTCTATGTTATCTCTGCTGAAGATGCCGCTAAACAATATGAACAAGCAAAGGAATTTTTGATATACATTGAAGCGTTTCTTAAGAAGTGTGGTGCATTAGGCACAGGAGATTGTCCCTGACAATATGAAACTGTTTTAATTAAATAATCAACTAGAACCTAGGAGAGTGAAATCTTCTAGGTTTTTTCGTTCACTTAAGTAATTCGGGATGGCTTTTGCCATCCCTTTTTCTAGCTAAGTGAATAAGGTTCAGTAAAGGAAAAACAATGATGAAAGGGAGGAAAAAACTTTGAAATCAAAAAAGAAAAAACGATTACTGATCTTGATTGGTATTTTGATGGTTTGTCTTTTACCAATCTCATTTCTGTCAAAAGTATTAGTTCCTTGGGCGGAGGAGCTAGGAGAAGTTACAACAACAGGGGCAGATTGAAAACCTTGAAAGAAAATTGGATTCCTTATTTATAAATAACAGAAAAGAAATCAAGGTTGCAATCAGAGGAAAATCTGATACAATCGGAAGAGGAGGAATTCATTATGAGAAAGATTATAATTTCAATTGCGCTTGTAGCATTGATGTTGACAGGTTGCAGTAAGAATGAAGGAAAGACAACCGCTGTTGAGAATATTGCGACAGACACAGTTGCTACTATAGGTGATGCTAGTGCAGATGCTACAACAGAGGAAGTAGTAGAAGAACCTGCACCTGAAAAGGAAACTTTAGAAGCAGAAGTGACAACTGAAGTACCAGCCACAACGGAAATTGGTGGTGGAACGAAGAAAGAGGACACTGATAAGTCATCTACAACAGAGTCCACAAAGCCAAGTACAAATCATAGCAATGCAAGCAGCAATGGTGGAAGTGCTGATAACGGACAGAGTACAACACCAAAGCCAAGTAATAGTGGTAGTAGCTCTGGTAACTCCGGAAATAGCAACTCCAGCGGTAACAATTCCAGCAGTTCCGGTAACAACAATTCCAACAATGGTGGATCTAGCAACTCAGGAAGTAGCAACTCTGGTAATAACACACCACAGCATCAACACAATTATAATGTTTGGGTAAAAACCAAAGATGCCTGGGATGAGACGGTGGTTGACACTCCTGAGCAGACGATTGAGCATCCTGAGCAGGGATACTGGGCGGACGCAATGCAGTGCCATGGGTGTAAGGGTATTTTCACTAGTGCAGATGCTTACTTTTCACATCCTTGTGGTGATGCATATGGGTTCACTACAACGCAAGCATGGGTTAAGACCAAAGATGCTTACACAGAAACTATCCCAGCAAAGACGCACATTGTTCATCATGATGAGGAAGGTTACTGGACTTGCTCTTGTGGCGCTAGAAAGTAACAGGTAAAATAGCAGAACCCAGAAGTGTAAAAGCTTCTGGGTTCTTTTGAGGTTACTTTAAATCAACTAAAGTAGAAAGATTAATCTTGTTCCCATTTGTGTTGCATGTAATCAAGATCATCTTTATTAGGATAGTCATAAGCCCAGGAGTCTCTGGATTTGATGGCTTCCTTTTCTCGGTCGAGATAATTATCTTTGTCATTATCTCTATCAAAGTAATCGTAGAACATTAAAAAACTCCTTTCTAAGAGGCATTTAATGTTAGCGATAAGCTGATTTTAAGCAACCTCTTTATCTGTGATTTTATGAAATGATGATCAGATTTATTTCTTTGATTCATCCCCCTTAATTTGGCAATATTTTATCATGGGAGAGAAGTATGGTCAAGAATTTTATAAATAAAACAAATAAATAACAATCAATTAGAACCGGAAAGTAGAAATACCTTTCGGTTTTTTCATTCACTTAAGTAATTCGGGGTGGCTTTTTGCCATCCCTTTTTCTATTTAAGTGAATTAGGTTCAGTAAAGGAAAAACAATGATGAAAGGGAGGAAAAGACTTTGAAATCAAAAAAGAAAAAACGATTACTGATCTTGATTGGTGCCATGCTTATCTGCTTGTTACCAATCTCATTTCTGTCAAGAGTATTAGTCCCGTGGGCTGAGGAGTTAGGTGAAGCCACAACAGAAGTGGGAGAGTCACCACCGGGAGAGGCTACAGCGACGGATGCTAGTAGTGACGGCACATTAGATAACGATTTGCAGGTTCCACCGATTACAGATTTAACGGTGTTACGATTATTTGCTTCACAAGATCAGTGTACTGCGCCATTTCCACACATCTATGATTTTTACTATGGCTATTTTAGTGGTACTAAAGCAACTATTTATTGTATGCATACAGCTGCTAATAACTTTGATTACGGGTTTTGCTATCAACATGGTAAAAGTTCCGATGGTTATGGTACAGGTTTAACAAGGGTTGATGGGCATACTGAGTTTACGAATGTAAATAACTATATTAATGAAGCTAAAGCACTTATGTACACAAAATGGATGCAAAATAATCCAAGTGAATATGTATGGTCTGGTTTTAAATCACATGCTGATAATGTGTGTCCGTATAAAAACAATCATAGTCATAAACATGCTTGTGATGGATCTTTTTGTGATTATACAGGAAATAGTAATTGTGCGGCTCAATCAAAAAATGACATTGCAATTACTGCTTTAGCCTGTAGTTATTTCTCAGGTGCTAGTGATGAGGTTAGTAAAGCATCAACTATTTATGGATATGGGACTGGTTCTTATGGTAATAGTCCAAAGGCTTATATTGATTTTTTGAATGGATTATCATACAAAGACTTATACTTTTTGGTAGATGGTGTAAATGGTGTTAAGTTGGGGCAGAAGTGCGGGATAACAGGTAGAACAAAAGCTGACAAATCAGAAGATGGGGTACTTATGTCTGATATACTGACAGTAGATGCATCCACTGATTTGGAATGGAGATATACTATCCCCAATAATTATAAGTTCCGTGTCTATACAAATGCCGAATTGACGCAGTATACAGATTATAATGTGGGTTCCACAGTTAGTTTGCGCGGTGGAAGTAAGTTCAGAGTATATGCAAATCCTGTGATCGGTAATAAAACTGTGACATTTGATTTCGGTAACAATACAAAGACAATTTGTGCTGTTTATTGTTACATTTCACCGAACAGCTTGCAGAATGTTGTTTCTAAAACGACAGGTAACAGCCCTTTTAGTTTTCAACTTGAATGGGAGGGTACATCCCACGTAGCATTAAAGAAAACATCTTCAAATCCAAACTGCTCAAACAATAATCCATTATACGATTTGGCAGGTACGCAGTACACGGTTTACAATCAGGATGGAACACCGGCAACAACAATCGCAGGTACTCCGGCTGTGCTTACGTGTAAGAGTGACGGAACAACAAACATATTGGAGATGCCGATCGGAAGCTACAAAGTGAAAGAGACAAAGGCAGGAAAAGGATACTTGTTAAATAAGAATGAAATCCCAATCACTCTTACGGCAGACAATACAGCAGATAATCCTTTAGTAATCAACGCAACAGACAAGCCTGTAGATGACCCTATTAACGTAATTCTGAAAAAAGAGAATGATGAGAATGTTGCAATCAAGGGTGCTGTTTACTGTATTGAATACTATCCGGGAATTCAGACATACAGTGAATCTGAGGCGCAGATAAAGCACTCCGGAACAGTCAGTAAGTGGTATTTTGAAACAGATGCAAATGGTAGTGTTCGGTTTACATCATCACCGACAGCATCAGGTTACACATCAAGTCCATTTTTCAAAACGCCTTTGGGTGTTAGAACCATCCCATTAGGAACGGTTGTGATGTATGAGGAAAAAGCTCCGGATAACTACAAGAAGAGTGGCACGCACTGGGTATTCCAGGTAAAACAGGATGGAGAAGGTGGTGTGGCATACTTATACGATAGCACCGGCAAGAAATACGACGATGGCACAACCGTTTCCGACACAAATGCACCAAAATTCATAGATACACCAATTCCGGTCAATCTCACAGTTCAGAAGAAAAACGGCAATCCAAGTCCGGCACAGGGCAGTACAGGCGATGTGACATTGGAAGGTGCTGTATTCGGATTATACGTGAAGCGGGATATTGTGGACGAATCAACTGGTGAGACTAAGGTAAAGGCGGAGAATTACAGCGTTGACACCCCTCTTACACATAGTGACGGTACACCGGTTATTGATTCAACAACTGGTAAACAGGTAATCGCTAAGGCAGGTACAGCAAAGGCAATTCGTGTAAGTGCAGCGACAGGTAAAGACGGAAAGATAAGCTTCAATGATCTTTTCCCGGCAAAGAATGCTGATGATTATTATGTAGTTGAGTTGTGTGCACCAAAAGATTTCTACAGAGATAAAGCAGAGCATTCAGTAGATTTACGTGATAACCGAACAGATGCTGAGAAGAGTAATGTAAATTATGCAGCTCTTTCAAAGCATTTGGATGTAACGGATCAGCCGATCATGCAGCCAATTCATGTTAAGAAATACACACCTGTGAAAATAGGTAACACGACTGAAATCAAGCCATTAAATGGTGCAGGCTTTAGCGTTTACTTAATCAGCAGTCTTAAAGGTGATGTTTCATCATGCAAGATTACGAATGCGGATGGAAGTATTTCGTACAATTTCAAGAGTTACGACTTTAGTAACGAAACAGGAGAAGTAGTTACTGATGATGGCGATCGATTACTTGTAACTGGTTCTGGCGATAATGACGATGGGGAAGTTACTTCTATTGATCTTATGCCGGGAACATATGTAATTGATTTTTTCTGCCTGTAACACCGCATTCCTACGTGTTTTTCTAAATGTTCAAATTTTACTCTTTACAATGCTTTTGAGGGTATGTTATGGTTTTTGCGTTGACAAAATTCTGATATATCAACACAAAGTATTGTTCAGATTAGTGTAAACGCGTTTGGGGCGCTGTTCATGAAGATGAAGGTATCCATAGGTGAAGCGATGGAGTGTTTGATAAAGATGATCGGAATTGGTAAGGGAGGAAGTATTATTAAAGCACCTATGAAAATCGGAATTGTATGTTGTTCGGATGGAATCCGGCAGGGATATGAAGATGAGATTGAGGAATTGCATCGGATACTGGCAGACATGGGGATTGAGAGTGTGATCAGCCCATTTCTGTATGCGCGTGATGGTGTGGCGAGTGGAACGGCAGAAGAACGTGCGAAGGCAGTAATGGATTTTTACTTGGATGATACGATTGACGCAATCTGCGACATATCCGGTGGAGATATCGCGAATGGAATCCTGCCGTATCTGGATTATAGCGCGATTGCAAAGATGGATAAGCAGTTCTGGGGATACAGTGACCTGACGACGGTATTAAATGCAATTTACGCGAAGGCTGGACGGACAGGTGTGTTGTATCAGATACGAAATGTGCTCTACAAGGAGCGGGAGCAACAGATGGCGGATGTGCGAGATGTCCTGTGTGAGGGTGGTGATGCGTTGTACCGGATCGATTATCATTATGTACAGGGGACGGAGATGCATGGAATCATTGTCGGAGGAAATATCCGTTGTTTCTTAAAGCTGTCTGGGACGGCGTATATGCCAGATCTGAATGGGAAGATTCTACTTCTGGAGAGTCGGTCCGGAACAGTAGCACGAATGGAAACCTATCTGAGCCAGTTGCAGCAGATTGGTGCATTTGAGCAGATCGCGGGTATCCTGCTTGGAACATTTACGGAGATGGAAGCAAAGCAGTGCATGCCGGATATTGTGCAACTTGTGAAGAAGTATGTGAGAAAAACAATGCCGATTGCGGTCACGAAGCAGATCGGACATGGGACAGATGCCAAAGGGATTGTAATAGGCGGAGAATTGTAATTTTTCGTCAAGCATTTTATGGAAATACGTTTGCCTTGCCGGGCATATGATGATATGATGACTTTAGTTATGAAAAGTTTGATATATGCGGGGTAGGGGTATGAAAAAATGGAGAAATAATTCAGACAATGCAGGTTTCACACTGGTAGAATTGATTATTGCAATTGCAATCATGGCGGTGCTCGCGGGTGCAATCGGTCTGACGGGTATTCGTTACATTAGGAAAGCCAGAGCATCAAATGCGATGGAGGAACTTCGGACGATTGTCTCGGCGGTTGAGACAGGCATGCTTTCCAGTTATGCGGAAGATCATGAGATGAATCTAGATAAGACATATACGGATGACGAAGGGAATGCACAGCGATGTGGTGTACTCACGAATTATATGATCAGCCGGGCACAGAATAAAAGTGCAAATGGCATTACCGATGCAAATGCGTTGGAGTATTATTTTGCACAAAAGGTGTTGGAAGAATTGAATGCGGAGAATGGAAGCGACTATCGTTTCCTGAATTTTACGGGCGACGAGGATGAGCCGCTTGGAATGAATTGTGATTCGTTCTACGGACAATTTGGTTGTCCGGGCGTGATTGTTGTGTATGGTGGGGAAGGAAAGGTGCTGTTTGCGCAGTATTATAACTCTGGTTGCCTGATTCAGTATGAGGCGGGCGAAGGCTATACCTATCTGGATGATACGACGGAATTCGTCGGAAGTACGACGATTCATTAGTGTGATTTGCTCGAATCCGCCGATACAGACGATGCAATAATTGATGAGAATATATGAATATAAAAGAAAAAGGATTGACTGTATAGATACAGCTAATCCTTTTTTATCTGTTATGTGAGATTGCATTGACTGTCAATCAGACCGGCATATGGAATACCTGACGTGGGTCTAAGGCTCCATAGATTTCGCGTCAACCATCTGGACAGCTCCGGCGAAGTTCCCCTGGAAATAGTTCGCGATTTCATCGGAATATCCATATACAATTCCCTTTCTGTAAGGGAATAACAGGTTCTGCAGTTGGGCGACTGCTTCATCAAGCGGCGCTTTCTTGGAGAAACCACCGGTTGTGATCTGGCCAAGTGAATAAGTTCCACCATCTCGTGCGAGCAGATATAAGGTATGAAATTTGCTTGTCGGAATAAAATTCATCGTCTGTTTAACTACATTTCCATAGATCCACATGATATCGCGAATCGGAATTACGCGCACCGTCTTCGCCTCATAGACGAGAATTGCTGTCGGTGTTGCAACGAAAGAGAACGCTTCCACGCCATATGGAATCTGCTGGTCAAGCATTGCAATCTCCTGTGGTGAAAGCAAATTCCATGATGCTTCAGCGGCTGCGTATTTTTTCTTGTTAAATGCAGTCTGCTTGATACCGCCCCAAGCGGTAATTCGTGCGTTAATGTTTGTAAAATTAGAAAAATCCATATGTACCCTCCCAATGTGTGTAAAATAAATGTCAGATATAACTGACAAATAGTCTGAAAATGCTATATTCCATACATTTCGTACAATAATAGCAGATTCATACAAATTATAACATAGAAAAGCTGAAAAATCATTTTTATTTAACGAAAAAATATTGTATGGATGTTTCCGTGTTAATATGTGAAAATTTCTTTATTCTTTTGAGAAAAAATTGCGACATACATAGAAAAAATGGTATAGTAATGGATATGTTATAAGATAGTTATTGCGAATATGAAAAACAATCAGGAATATAGGATATCATGATAAAAATCAGAGATCTCACATTTGAATATTTTGACCGGGATGACGAAGGAAATCTGACGGAGATGGTAAACGCCATCCGCGGAATCAATTTTGATGCAGGAGAAGGTGAATTTATCGTTGTGGCAGGGGTGAATGGAAGCGGAAAAAGCACATTTGCAAAGATCTTAAACCGCCTGTTGCTTCCGATTGAAGGTACGGTTCTCATCGGCGGACTCGATGCAATGCAGGAGGAAAATATCATTCCGATCCGGAAGATGGTTGGCATGGTGTTCCAAAATCCTGACGATCAGCTGATTGGTAGTGTAGTGGAAGAGGATGTCGCTTTTGGTGCGGAGAATATTAGCGTGCCGCACAAGGAACTGGTGAAGCGGGTGGAGGATGCACTTGCACAGGTAGGGCTTGCGGCATCCATGCGCATCGAAGAGCTATCCGGAGGTGGAAAACAGAAGGTTGCGATTGCAGGCGTGCTTGCAATGAAGCCGCGGTATATCGTGCTTGATGAGGCAACCAGTATGCTCGATCCAAAATCCAGGCGGGATGTGCTGCAGCTGATGAAAGAGCTGCAGAAGCAGGGAATCACGATTATTCTCATTACACATCTGATGGAGGAACTTCTGCTGGCAGATTGGATTTACGTGATGCATCAGGGAAGGCTTGCTATGAAGGGCAGCCGGGAAGCGCTTTTCTCGCAACCGGAGAGGCTGCGTGAGTTTGGATTGGAACTGCCGATGACCGTGCTGCTTGCACATGCTCTTGCGGAGCGTGGGTGCGTGCGGACGAAGGATTTATTTTCCGTGGAAGCGATTGCGGAACGCATATACAAGGAACATCCGTATGCATTTCTGAAGGAAAAGACAATGGAGCCTGCATCCGTGGATAAGAAAGCGAAAGTGTTGTCGCAGGCGATTGTATTTCAACATGTGAACCTATCATATGGAAAGAAATCGATTTTGAATGATGTATGTTGTTCTATTGAGAAGGGCAGCTATACGGCAATCATTGGACCTTCGGGGGCTGGAAAATCGACGCTTTTGCAGATGATTCCGGCGCTCATTTCACCGACGGATGGAAGCATTTATGTGGATGGAATGGAAGTGACGGATACTTCTGCGGATATTGCAGCATTGCGTAAGAAAATCGGGTTCATCTTCCAATATCCAGAGCAGCAGTTGTTTGCGAAAAATGTTTATGAGGATGTAGTATTTGGACCGCGGAATGTCGGCATCAGCGAGGTTGAAGCGGAGAAACGTGCGTATGAGGCGATTCAGTTTGTCGGGTTGCCGCAGGATGTCTATGATCTGCCGATGGATAAGCTGTCGGGTGGGCAGAAGCGGCGTGTTGCATTGGCGGGCGTGATTGCAATGCAACCGGATTACCTGATCTTAGATGAACCGTTGGCAGGGCTTGATCCGGTTGGAAAGAAAAAGATGCTGCAGATCCTGCGTGCGTTACACCGGGATGCGGGAATTACAGTGGTTGTAGTCAGTCACGATGCAGACGCAGTTGTGGAGGACGCGGAGCAGGTATTGTATCTGAGGGATGGGAAAATCTTGGAGCAGGGAGCACCGTCGGATGTATTTTACCGGTTGTGGCTGCGCGAGATGGAGCATATGACGAGGGATAAGCATTCGAAAATGAATGGCGAACAGATGAGAGACAGAAGCACTGGACGTTTATCCGAAGATACGCTGGCAGAAGCAATCTGCGAGCTTCCGGGCTGCATGCAGTTGTTGATCCGCCTGCGCATCATGGGACTTCCGGTATCATGTAAGCATACGCAGCTTGCGGAGACGGTGCAGGCAATCGTGGATGCGGTTGGAAGATGATTTCGTATATAGATATTGTAGTATAAGAATGTCTAAAAGAGGTAGGAACATGATGAAGGATATCACATGGGGACAGTACCATAGCGTGGATTCGATGATCCACCGGATAGATCCCCGTGTCAAAATTCGATTTACAATTATATATATTATCCTGCTGTTGCTGGATCGGAATCTGCCGTTGTTTCTGTTTCTTACGACAGTATTTGCCGGTGTGTGGGCGTGCAGCCGGGTGCCGATGCGCAAGATGATACGCGGAACGAAGGGCGTGTTCATTTTCATCTTAATTTGCAGTATATTAAATGCATTTACCATGCATGGAACGACGTTGGTAAAGCTTGGCGTGCTCACGATCACGAAGGAGGGACTGATCAAAGCCGGATTCGTGTTCTGGCGGATGTTGTTGTTGATTCTGATGTCAAGCCTGTTGATGTATACGACGACACCGACGAGACTGACGGACGGTATGGAGAAGTGCATGCATTTAAGCGGCGGTGTGGCAATGGGAATCACGATCGCGCTACGATTTGTACCGATATTATTTGGAGAGTTAGACCGGATCATGAAGGCGCAGATGGCGCGTGGCGCGGACTTCAAGAAGGGAAATCCGGTCGTGCGTTTAAAGAAGCTTCGGACAGTGATCTTGCCGCTTTTCCAGAATGCAATCTCGCGTGCCGGACATCTGGGCGATGCGATGGACAGCCGCTGCTATACGGGCGGCAAAGGACGGACGAAGCTGCATCCACTCGTGTATGAGAGACGCGATGTGGTCGCGTATGTGTGCATGCTGGCGATGGTTATTGCGTCGGTGGTGTTGATTGTGAAGTTCTAAAACGTAGGATAGATAAGTAGATGATAGTTACTGAATGATATATAGTGGTGAGATAGAATAGTGTATTTCACAATATAAGAGAAAGGAGATTCGCTCCATGAAACGAATCAAATTAACCGTTGCGTATGACGGGACAAATTATTGTGGCTGGCAGATTCAGGACAATGGAATTACAATCGAGGAAGTCCTGAACCGGGAACTGTCGAAGCTGTTGCAGGAGGATATCAAGATCATTGGCGCAAGCCGGACAGATTCCGGGGTGCATGCGCTTGGAAATGTGGCAGTCTTTGATACGCAGACACGGATTCCGCCGGAGAAGATCAGCTTCGCGTTGAACCAGCGGCTGCCGGACGATATCCGGATTCAGGAATCGTGCCAGGTGGCGGATGATTTTCATCCGCGGTTTTGCGATACGATCAAGACGTATGAGTATCGCATCTGGAACGACAAGTTTCCGAACCCGCTCGTACGGCTTTACTCGAAATTTTGTTATTTCAATGTTGATGTAGCGAAGATGGAGCAGGCAGCAGCGTATCTCGTCGGAGAACATGATTTCAAATCATTTTGCACGCCGCGGACACAGGTGGAGTCAACGGTGCGCACGGTCACAGAGATTTCCTTCCGCACAGAGGGCAAGATGATCATTATGACGATCCGCGGAACCGGTTTCCTATATAATATGGTGCGGATCATTATGGGTACATTGCTTAAATGCGGGATGAACATGTATCCGCCGGAGCATGTGAAGGAGATTCTCGATGCGAAGGACCGCGCGGCAGCAGGTCCGAAAGCGGAAGCGTGTGGACTGCAGTTGGTTGGAATTGAATATTTGTAGAAAATTTACGCATTTCTTGAAAAAAACGTTGACACACGCGGACACGTATAATATAATACCTAAATGTGACAAAAGACAGGTGAAGTGCGTCCCAATAGCCCCGGGATTCATGGAATACTCTTTTGAAGCAATGTACAGTACGCATTCGGCACTGTGCGGACAGGCTGTTTCGGACATTTCGGCTTGAAAGCATGGGTATGATGCAGGACAATTCGAATAATTTTAAGGAGGAACACCACAATGAAGAGCTTTATGGCAAGCCCATCAAACATTGAAAGAAAGTGGTATGTAGTAGATGCTACAGGACATACATTAGGTCGTTTATCATCAGAGATCGCAAGCATTTTAAGAGGAAAGAACAAGCCGACATTTACACCACACATCGATACAGGTGACTATATCGTAGTTGTAAATGCTGATAAGATCAAAGTAACAGGTAAGAAGATGGATCAGAAGGTTTACTATCACCATTCTGATTACGTTGGCGGTATGAAAGAGCAGACTCTCAAAGAGAAGATGGCTAAGAAGCCAGAGGATGTTATCTACCTTGCAGTTAAGGGCATGCTTCCAAAGGGACCTCTCGGAAGACAGATGATCAAGAAGCTTTATGTTTACGCTGGACCAGAGCACAAGCAGCAGGCTCAGAAGCCAGAAGTATTAGAGATTAAGTATTAATAAGGGAGGAAACGTTCGTGGCTAAGAATAGTAATAGATTTTACGGAACAGGTAGAAGAAAAAGCAGTATCGCAAGAGTTTACCTTGTACCAGGAACTGGTAAGGTAACTATTAATAAGAAAGACATGGATGAGTATTTCGGTCTTGATACATTGAAGCTCATCGTTAAGCAGCCATTTGCAGCAACAGGTACAGAAGGAAAGTTCGATGTACTTGTAAATGTTAAGGGTGGCGGATTTACAGGTCAGGCTGGTGCTATCAGACATGGTATCTCCAGAGCACTCCTCGAGGCAGACGCTGAGTACAGACCAGCACTCAAGAAGGCAGGATACCTTACAAGAGATCCTCGTATGAAGGAAAGAAAGAAGTACGGCTTGAAAGCAGCTCGTCGTGCACCACAGTTTTCAAAGAGATAATTTGCGAGCAATCGCATGCAAAAAGCTCCAGAGAATTTATTCTCTTGGAGCTTTTTTGTTGCGATTATTGGCGGATTGATGATGACCGAGCCGTAGCGAAGCGTAGAGGAGGTTCATGTGCTAGATTCGCAGATAATTCGTATAAGTTGACTTGCAATCCCCGCAAGTAGCTACCACAAAAACCTCAAATATTTGATAGAACCCGTCGAAAAAAACGAGTATAATAAAAAGAAAATACATAGAAAAGGGGGAGAGAAGATTATATATCTTCTGATAATGTATGGCAGCTAGTAAAAATTCAAAAGGGAAACGATTAAATATCTTATGGGTGATTATCCTGATCGGCAGCGTTCCGCTGCTCACGGCAATTCTGATTCTGACAATTTATTCTACAAGAAAAATGGAACAGGAACTTGAAGACAGTACATATGCAAGACTAAAGGCATGTGCGGTTTCGGTAGAGAAATACTTTGAGTGGGATGTCCGCGAAGACATCTTATGCAGGGACGATGTCAGCTACGAGTTTATCGATTCATTGAAAAAGGACAATATCGAGCTTACATTTTTTGAAGGAGATGAACGATACATCACTTCGGTTGTTGATGAGAATGGAAACCGTCCGGAGGGAACAAAGGCAGATGCTGCAATCTGGAAAACTGTCCAGGCGGGCAAGGATTACCACGCAGATGGTGTACAGATTGCAGGCACAGATTACTATGTATACTACACACCGGTGTATTCCGATGCCGGTGATGTGATCGGTATGGGATTTGCTGGCGAGAAAACAGCGACTATCAACGCAGCAAAGAAGGGACTTGTGCGTACATTGTTACTGATCTCTGCGGCGATAGGCATTCTATACCTGGGTGCCCTGATTCTCCTTGCGTTGAAGATCCGGAAGTCATTGGCGAAGACAACAGCACATATTGAACGGATTGCGAACGGAAGTATTTCAGAAGACGTGGAAGGCTCTTCGGCAATTGCGGAGATTGACACGTTGATTGATTCCTCAAAGATACTTAAGGAAAAACTGAATAATATTGTAACAAGTGTAAATGATCATGTTGTGAATCTGCAGCAGGATACATCTTCCCTGAATGAGCGCGCTGATTTCAGTAATGAGGGTGCCGGACAGATCAGTCAGGCGATGGAGGAATTGTCTGTGACCGCGGTGACACTGGCAGATAATGTGCAGGATGTCAATGCGAAGTCCATCGAGATGGGAAATGCAATCACGGATATCGATAATGATGTGCAGGTATTAAGTGCAAATTCTGAGCAGATGGGCAAGGCGAACAGCACAGCAACCAAGTCCATGGAGACTGTACTGGACAGCTCAAACCAGTCGGCAGAGATTATTGAGCGGATCACAAATCAGATTGAAGAGACAAACCAGGCGATTCTGTCAATCAATGAGGCAGTCAACCTGATTATGGATATTACCGGACAGACAAGTCTGCTTGCGTTAAATGCATCAATCGAAGCAGCACGTGCCGGACAGTCGGGAAGCGGATTTGCGGTTGTGGCAAGTGAGATCAAGAAGCTGGCAGAGCAGAGTGCCGAGGGTGTGGATACGATCAAACAGGTGGCTGATAATATCTTTGCGAAATCAAATGAGTGTGTGAGTATGGTACATGATGTACAGACATTGCTCAGAAAAGAGCAGGATGATATCTCTGCAACATGCAGCAGCTTTGCAACACTCAGCAAGACGATTAGTGACAATATTGTGGCAGTAACGCGGATCAGCGAGAAGTCAAAGCAGCTTGATGGTATCAAGCAGTCCATCATAGCCAATATTACTGACCTCAGTGCGATTTCCGAAGAAAATGCGGCAAGTAACGAGGAAGTATCTGCGAATGTGACAAGTATTGCCGAAGCAATCGACCAGATGAACACGGCAACCGGACATGTCAGCAAGGTGTCGGATGAACTGGCAGAAATGATGAAGTATTTTGAATAAGAATATCAGAAGGATGAAGTATGAGTGTATTTTATTTCATTAAAACAGGATTTTTCCTTCTGGTAATGTTATTTGCTATTATTATTACAATATGGATGATCCGATCACGCAAACAAAGAGAACGTGATGGATCGGTTGATCCCATTATGGATATGGTAAATCAAATGGGAGGGATTGGTTCTGAATTTGACAAAATGGTGTTGGATGTGAATCCAAAATACCGGTTGAAAAAAGATCCGCAGAGAATATACTGGATACTATTATTTGAGATTTTATCGTTTCTGGTAGTTATAGTCAGTATGATAAGAAAAATGATGGAACTTGGATATATTCCAGATATACATGGTAAATCAGAATGGGTATTTATTGAGGCAACGATTTTGTTGTTAGGCGGGATTGCATTGCTGCAATTCCGGAAAATAAAGAGGAAAATTCGAATTCGTGAGAACAATATGGAGGATATGCAGATAGAAGGGACGGTTGTCGATGTAGTGAATGGTTATGCTACAGCGATGCATGGCTATGGAAGGCTGATTGTTGAGTATTATGATCCATATGAGCTATGTAAGAAAAGAATTGTGTTAGGACAGGATTTTAAGGTAAAAAAATACCCAATTGGAAAAAAATATACACTTTCATATTCCAGATCCATGCATGAGGCATACGATTTATGTAATAATCGTTTAGAAGGGCGAAAGGACATATATTTTACGTTTATAGGTATAATAATGTGTTTGCTGGCTGTATTGTGTATCTTATTAGCGTTAATTTTAATATGATAAAATAGTTGAACGGATATTTGAGAACCTGAATTTTCAGGTTCTCTTTTTTATGTTCAAGATTAAAATACTACTTGACATATAATACTATACGTTATATAGTATACGACATAAGGAGGTATACATATGGATATTCAATTAAAACGAGGCATGTTGGATGTATGCGTGCTGGCGGCAATCAAAGATGAAGATTCCTATGGATATCAGATCATCAAAGATATGAAACCGTATGTGACGATTTCTGAGTCGACGCTGTATCCGATCTTGAGACGTCTGGAAGCAAATGCGTATCTGACGGTACAATCGGTGGAGCATAACGGACGACTTCGGAAATATTATCATATTACAGACGCAGGACGGGCGCGAATCGATGAGTTTCAGGAGGAATGGAAGGAACTGGAATCCATCTATCGGTTTATCGTTCGGGAAGAACCTATGAAGGAGGCACAAGACCATGAATAAACAGGAATATTTGTCGGCAATCCGGGTGCGGATTCCGAAGATGCCGACGGAAGATATGGAGCGGTTCATCGCTTATTACAGTGAGATGATCGATGACCGGATGGAAGATGGCATGACGGAGGAAGAGGCGGTTGCCATGATGGATACACCGGATGACGCGGTGGATCAGATTCTGGAAGATACGCCACTTAGCAAAATCGTTAAGCAGAAGATCAAACCGACGCATCGCCTGCGTGCATGGGAGATTGTTCTGATTGTACTTGGTTCTCCGGTCTGGGTGCCGCTTCTGCTTACAGCCGGAATTCTGGTATTAAGTATGTTAGTTGTTGTATTTTCACTATTGATTACATTTTATGCAGTAGTCATATCAGCAGCAGTCGCGGGAATTGCGGGAGTTTTAGCTGTGGTTCCATTCCTGATGATCAGCAATGTTCCGGCAGCGGTATTTATGCTTGGGTGCGGATTCGCAGGTGTCGGACTTACGATTCTGTTCTTTGTCGCAGTGAAGCCGGTAACGGTGGGATTCTGGAATCTGTGTAAGGCAGCTGTGAGCGGCATCAAAAGAAAGTTCGTAAAGGAGGGCTAAGATATGAGCAAAACTAAAAAAGCGGTCATCATTGGTTCCGTGCTAGTCGGTATCGGTGTGATTATAGGATTTATCGGAATTGCAATAGGTGGATTTAAGTTTCCGAATGGAGCGGTCGATCTGACCACGATGAAAGCACTTCATGCCGAGAAGAAAACCGTGCAGATTGCGGATGCATTTGATAAAATAGAGATAGCCGGGGCAAGCAGCATGGATATCGAGATCTGCAAATCAAAGACCGGTAAGAATTATGTGGAGTATTATGATACGGACGATTGGACGAGTCGTGTGGATGTGAAGGACCGTGTGCTGAAATTCACAACGGACGATAAGGGCAAACATAAAGCGGTTGTATCACTGGGATTTGGAAAAGATACGGCGGCACGGTTGTATCTGGCAGATGCGGAATACAAAGAAATCTCTGTAACAACCTTGAGCGGATATGTTACAATTCAGGATGTGAATGCAGAAACTGTAAATGTATCTGCATCCAGTGGAGATCTATATATGAAGAATATAAATGCCCCGGATTCCATTATGGCAACATCTTCTTCCGGAGATATTGATCTGGAAAATGCAACAGCAAAGCAGATAGAACTTGGAGCTAATAGTGGAGATATTGAGATGCAGGATATAACCGCAGAAAGCTTGCGTATGTCGACGTCCAGCGGAGACATAGATCTGGAGAGCGGTGATGCCGAGAAATTCGATATCACAACATCGAGCGGTGATGTCGATATGGAGATTACAGCGGGACGCGCATATCGGTTTGAGACGAAAACCAATAGCGGAGCTGTGGATGTTCCGGATGGAGATGCGGATTCCGACTATCTGTGCAAGATTGTAACATCGAGTGGAGATGTGGATGTGAAGCAGAAGTAGAGGTATATATGTTAGATATCATTATAGTAGAGGATAATCATGAAATCGGCGAGCTGCTTTCGGATTTTCTGCGGAAAGAAAATTATATTGTGAGCGTTGCAAAGGATGGCGAGGCTGCATTGGAGCTTTTTGAACGATACGGAGCGAAGCTTGTAATCTTAGATCTGATGCTGCCGGGGATGGATGGCTTTGCAGTCTGCTCCAAGATTCGAGAGACATCCAATGCACATATTCTGATTGTGAGTGCCAAGACAGAAAAGAACGACAAATTAAAAGGCTTGAATCTGGGTGCTGACGATTACATTGAAAAGCCTTACGATATGGATATTCTGCTCGCGAAGATTCATGGTATCTTCAAACGCAAATACGCACAGGAGGAATTGATCTCCGGAACGATCCGCCTGAATACGGCGACACAGACGATTTATGTCGCAGATCAAAAGGTTGATTCCACAGCGAAGGAATTTGAGCTATTAAAATTACTGATGGAAAATAAAGGCGTGACACTGAAAAAGGAATATTTGTTCCGCACGATCTGGGGCAGCGACAGTGAATCGGAGATGCAGACACTGACGGTACATATTAAGTGGCTCAGACAGAAAATAGAGAAAGATCCAAAACATCCGGATCATATTATCACGGAATGGGGAACGGGGTATCGGTTTGAATAAATATCGTAGATTTGTAATAATTTTCTTATTGTTGGAAATCTGCCTGATAGGAATTTGCAATCTTTTTGTGGTACAAGCTCTGAAATCCAAGGATGAATATTCGTACCGGGTGGATGTGGCACGATGTGTACAGGAGCTGGAAACAGGAACTCCTTTGGAACAGATTAAGTTGTCAGACTATCCGACACTTACACGGGTAAGCATTTTTGATGCGCAAGAAGTGTGCAACGAAGAGTACCGTGTGGAGGAAGTGCAGGGCAAGCTGTATCGGTTTTGTTACAGACGCACGGTGCAGTACGGAAGTATATGGAAACTGGATCTGGTGCTGGGCGCATTGTGGATCTGTACAGCGGCATTTCTGATACTGCTTGGAAGAAAACTGGTTCGTCCGTTTGCGTCGATGGAAGGACTTACAACAGAACTTGCAAAAGGGAATCTGTCTGTACCAATCAAGGCAGAAAAAAGCCGTTTCTTCGGAAAATTTCTGTGGAGTCTGGATATGTTGCGGGAAAAACTGGAGGCGGACAAGTTAAGAAGACTGGAGCTGGAGAAAGAGAAGAAGACACTCTTATTGTCGTTGTCGCATGATATACGCACACCGCTTTCGGCGATTGAATTATACACGCAGGCACTGGAGGAAAATCTGTATGAAAATGAAGAAAAAAGGCAGCAGGCGATTGGCGGGATTCGCAAAAACACAGAGACAATTAAGAAATATGTAGGTGAAATCTCGGAAGCAGCACGGGAAGATTTTCTGAAGCTGGACGTGCATCAGGGAGAGTTTTATCTGTCGCAGATGATGCAGGCGTTGAAACTTTATTACAAAGAAAAATTCGCGGATTTACATACAGACTTTCAGATGGAGTCCTTTGCAGATTATCTGCTATATGGCGATCTGGACCGTGCAGTTGAAGTGGGACAAAACGTGCTGGAGAATGCAATCAAATATGGCGATGGAAAATACGTGCATATTTCTTTTTCCGAGGAAGAAGACCACAGCCTGATTACGATTGAAAATTCTGGTGCAGGTCTCAAAGAAGAGGAACTGCCACATATTTTTGATGCGTTTTATCGTGGAAGTAATCATGCAGGTGTCCGCGGAAGCGGATTGGGCTTATATATCTGCAAGGAACTGCTTCACAAGATGGATGGAGATATCTATGCAAAGAGACCGGAAACAGGCTTTGCAGTTACGATTGTACTTAGAAAAATGTAGGTGATTCCTGCATTTTTCTTTTTTAAGGATTATTTAATAATTTCCCTGTTATGATTGAGCCATAAACAAGGAAAGGGGCAGATTTATGTACTGGAATATCTTAAAGCGGGATATCAAACGGAAAAAGACGATGAATGTGATCCTGTTATTGTTCACAATTCTGGCAGCGGTTTTTGTTGCAAGTGGTCTGAACAATGTGGTCACGGTTATGAATGGAACGGATTATTTTTTTGAAAAAGCCGGGATCAAAGATTATGTGTTGTTTACGCAGAACGGGGATGGCGGCGTAGAGCAGATCCTGAAAACATCGGGATGTGTAAAGGATTACAGCATGGAAAAATGTATCTGGGGAACGAATGGAGATATCACATATCAGGGCGAAAAACTGAAGGTAAAGAATAATACTTTGTTGATACAATCGCTGGATACGACGCAGTTTCATTATTTTCTGGAAGATAACCAGGAGTTGACGGAGATTGCGGATGGGGAAATCTATATTACTGCCGGAAGTTTTGCAAGAAATGATATGCACGTCGGAGATACGATCCGGATTCAGATGAAAAACACAGACAAGACATTTCGCGTAGCGGGCGAAATCAAAGATGCACTGCTTGGCTCTGATCTTATGGGAAATACGAGACTGCTGCTTAGCGAAAATGATTTCAAAGCGTATGAAGCGGACAAATCGTTGGAACCTTATCTTGGGAGAATCTTTCAGGTGGAGACGGATGATACAGGGACACTTTCAGCGGAATTGGCAAGCGCAACGAATATATTGTTTTCTTCAGAGAGATCTACAATCCGCCTGTCGTATGTTATGGATATGATTCTGGCGATGCTTGTGCTTGTGCTGAGTATCTGCCTGATCATCGTATCCTTTGTGATTTTGAAATTTGTGATTACATTTTCCATCCGGGAGGAATTTCGTGAGATTGGCGTGATGAAGGCAATCGGTATCCGAAATGCGAAGATACGGCGCCTGTATATTGTGAAATATCTGGCAATGGCAATTGTTGGTGGAACAGTCGGATTTTTCGTGAGCATTCCGTTTGGCAATCTGCTGATTGCATCTGTCTCGAAAAAGATGGTGCTTGGCAATGAGGGTGGGTATCTCTTTAATGCAATCGGCGTGTTGGCTGTGATTGGTCTGATGGTTGGATTTGCGTATCTTTGCACGGGAAAGGTCAGAAAGCTGACACCGGTTGACGCGATACGAAACGGACAGACGGGAGAACGGTATCACAAAAAATCATTCTATCGGTTAAGTAAAAGTCGCGCGCGTACACCGTTTTATATGGCACTGAATGATATATTGAGTGCACCACGCCGGTTTATTACAATCGTGCTGCCATTTTTTATCTGCTCGGTATTTATGCTTGGCGTTGTGATGGTGACATCGACGATGCAGAGTAAGAGTATGATCACCTGTTTTGGAAAGGAGTCGGATATCTATATCACAGATCCTAAAATGATGAAACCGGTTCTTGTGGATAAGGATCAAGAGCCCGTCCTGCAGGAGAACTATCATGTGATTGAGGATGAGTTGGAAGCTGCAGGTATGCCGGTGGATAAGGTAAGCATGGAAGTCTGGTACAAGTATGCCTGTGAGGCAAATGGAAAGTTATATTCTGTGTTATTCCAGCAGAATACAGAGACGCATACGACGGATTATACATATGAGAAGGGAACTCCGCCACAAAATGCGTATGAGATAGCCATTACGCCAATGATTGCCGACCAGCTTGGCGTGGAAATCGGAGATACAGTTACGATTGATTTTGGAACGGAGAAACGGGACTGCGTTGTGACAGCGTTATTTCAGACGATGAACCAGTTGGGAAAGGTTGGACGGCTCCATGAAGAGGCACCGACTTCGATGAAGTATTCGACGACCATGCCGGGCTTTCAGGTTGATTTTTTGGATCATCCAGATGAGAAGGAAATTCGGACGCGTGTAAAGAAAATCAAGGAATTATATGGAATTACCGGAGTGTTTGATGCTGCGGGATATTGCGTAGACTGCATGGGCGTTGGGGATACGATGGATACGGTCTGTCTGCTGCTTTTGGCGATAACAGGAATTGTCGTTATTCTCGTGACGGTTTTGATGGAACGGTCATTTATATCTACGGAACATGGTCAGATTGCTCTTTTGAAAGCGATTGGATTTTCCAATCGAAGCATCTTCTGGTGGCATGTAATACGGTTCATGCTGGTTGCAGGGTTTGCAGAAATCCTTGCAGTTGTACTGACCAGACCAATTACGAAACTGTGGTGTGATCCGATCTGGGCGATGATGGGAGCGACAAACGTAGATTATTATTTCAGTCCGGTAAGAATCATCCTGATCTATCCGGGTATCGTGCTTGCGATTACATGGATTGCAGTCAGCGTCACTGCATTTCATATACGCAGGATTCGTGGCACAGACATTGTAAATGTAGAGTAGGAGTGCACTTGGAAAATGAAATCGGAAAGGGTGTAAATTATGGCGAATATATTGGAAGTAAAAGATTTGTGCAAAACATATGTGATTGACAAGCGGCAGAATAACGTTCTTCGAAATGTGAACTTTGAAGTGGAAGAGGGCGATATGGTAGCAATCATGGGACCTTCTGGTTCCGGAAAGTCGACACTGCTTTATTCGGTATCGGGTATGGATGTGCCGACAAGCGGAACGGTTTGCTTTGCAGGCAGGGATATTGCGAAGCTGTCACAGACGGAGCTTGCGAAGGTGCGGCTGGATGAGATGGGATTTATCTTCCAGCAGATGTATATGATGAAGAATCTGACAATATTGGATAACATTCTGCTTCCGGCAATGGAGAGTAAAAAGGATGAGCGGCCGCGTGCCGAGAAGGTTGCATTTGCGGAAGAATTGATGCGGAAACTGTCAATCATAGAGGTTGCAGACAATGATATCAATGAGGTTTCCGGGGGACAACTGCAGCGGGCGTGTATCTGCAGAAGTATGGTGAATCATCCGAAGCTTCTTTTTGCAGATGAACCGACCGGTGCATTGAACCGGGCTGCCTCAACGGAGGTTATGGATGCACTTGGGAAGCTGAATCGCGAAGGAACAACGATTATGATGGTAACGCATGATGCCAAGGTTGCATCTTGCTGCAAGAGAGTCTTATATATACTGGATGGAACAATTAAAGGGGAATACAAAGCCCCGGAGGATGAGAATTTATCGGATGCAGACCGCGAACGCAGGTTACAGAACTGGCTGCTGGATCTGGGGTGGTAGAGTTAGAAGAGCAGATATCATAAGGTATCTGCTTTTTTATTTGACGCGCGATATAAAAATAAATATACTTAGGAATGGAATCTATTTGACGCACGACAAATAAACATAAAGGAATCAATAGTTAAGATGAGCAAACAAAAGAGAAAAATATTGCGACGAGTCACAAGCCGGCACTTATTGGCTTGGGCGTGGCAGTCAGTTACAAATGGAAGCACAATACATTTTTGAGCATCCTTCTTGGGACAGTCTGTTATATGGTGTTTCTGCGGATTTTCTAGTTCGCGCATAAAAAATGGCTAAAAATCAGGGGTTGCAACCATCGGTTGACAAATTGTCCGTGCGGCTTTCTTGTGTGTAACGGAGAAAATTCGTACGATAAGAACATCAAATATGCCATGCGGATGGCAGGAGGAGGCGCTTATGATATTAGCGGATAAGATTATTAACTTGAGAAAAAAGAATGGTTGGTCTCAGGAAGAACTGGCACATAAATTAGGAGTCAGCCGACAATCCATTTCCAAATATGAAGGGGCACAGGCAGTTCCGGATTTAGATAAAATATTGAAGCTTAGTCAGATCTTTGGTGTGACGACGGACTATCTCATTAAAGATGAGATGGAAGAGGAGATTTATACTGGGGAGGATTCTTATGAAGAAGACAAACCACAGTATAAAGTGACAATGGAAATGGCAAGTGAATTTTTGCAGATCATAAAAGAGGCTGCAAAAAGAATCGCATTTGCAACATGGCTCTGCGTGATATCACCAATCTGCCTGATCGTGTTAGGGGCAGCCAGCGAAGTGGAAGTGTTTGGAATCGGAGAAGACTTTGCAGGTGGAGTTGGAATGTGTGTGATGTTCATACTGGTTGGAATTGCGGTTGCAATTTTTGTATGTACCGATATGAAACAGAAGAAATTTGAATTCTTAGAGACAAAATGCTTCGAGACAGAATATGGTGTGACAGGAATGGTGAAGGAACGCAAAGAACAGTTCCATGAGCGATATGTCCGTTACAATGTGATTGGTGTTACATTGTGTATATTTTCTGTGATTCCGCTTTTTGGCGGCATCGCTATATTCGGTGACCGGGACTTCCCGATTGTATGTATGGTAGGGATTATGCTGTTTCTGATTTCTTGTGGTGTATATTTCTTTGTGCTGGGAGGAACGCAGATGGCTGCCATGGAGAAACTTCTTGAAGAAGGCGATTATACAAGGGCAAAAAAGAAAATCAGCGACAAGATGGGCGCATTTTCACTTGCGTATTGGCTTGGTTCAACAGCGATTTTTCTTGGTATCAGCTTTATCACGAACGATTGGAAAGATGCTGGGATCGTATGGCCGATTGTCGGCGTATTGTATGCGGCTGTACGTGTGATTGTGGAGCATGTATGCAGTAAGGAAAAATAGCCATTATATATGAGAAAGGGCTGTTGCTTAATATGTGGCGACGGCTCTTTTTATTTCCAAAATAGTGGTTGACTATTTCTTTTTTACTATTATAATAGTTCTAAAAAGAACTAATTGAAAGAAGGAATCGAGAAATGAAACTTCAGACGCCATCCAATGTCTTTGACATGACGAAATGTCTGATGAAACTACAGGAGAAATATCTGGAAAGTGTGCGGTATGAGTTTAATCTTAGCCGCATCGAGATTATTATTCTAACGTTTCTGTATAATAACCCTTCCTATGATTCTGCGCGGGATATCGTGGAATTCCGAATGCTACAGCGGGGAAATGTGTCTGCGGCGGTCGATACTCTGGAGAAAAAAGGATATCTGATACGATATACAGATTCGGATGACAAGCGGATCGTACACCTGAAACTCACGGAACAGACAAACGATATTGTCCATGCCATTGAGGAAAAGCAGGAAGCACTTGTATCATGTATCTTTGCAGGATTTTCGGAGGATGAAAAGAAGAATTTTGCAGCATACAATGCGCGACTGTATCAAAATGTAATGTCACATTTGAAATAACGGAAAATCATCAATTATATAGTAGAAATGAGGAAAAGAAATGAAACAACAAAATGAAAACGAGGAATCAAATGCTGTATCCGTGTCCGTACAATCCGACCGTACATTTTTAGCGACAGAGCCAATCGGCAAGCTGCTTGCGAAGCTGGCACTGCCGACAATCGCCGCACAGTTGATTAACATGTTATATAACATTGTTGACCGTATCTATATCGGACATATTCCGGATACGGGGGCGATGGCACTGACCGGCGTGGGCGTCTGCATGCCGCTGATCATGATTATAACTGCCTTTGCGGCATTAGTTGGAAATGGCGGCGCACCTCGTGCGACAATCTTTATGGGTAAAAATAAGAAAGACGATGCGGAGAAGATACTTGCCAATTGTTTTACGATGCAGATACTCTTATCCATTATTCTGACGGTAGTTTTGCTGATCTGGAACCGGGATTTCCTGCTCGCTTTTGGAGCAAGTGCAAACACGATTGAGTACGCGGCATCCTATATGAATATCTATGCACTCGGAACGATCTTTGTACAGCTTACCCTCGGCATGAATGCATTTATCACAGCGCAGGGTTTTGCGAAGGAAGGCATGCTCTCTGTATTGATCGGTGCAATCGCGAACATTATATTGGATCCAATCTTTATCTTCGGCCTTCATATGGGTGTCCGGGGAGCTGCACTTGCGACAGTGATTTCCCAATGCTGCTCCTGCATCTGGGTAATAAGCTTTCTGTTCGGGAAGCGGACAACGCTCCGTATCCGCGGCAAAAACATGGGATTGAAGGCAGCGTATATTCTTCCGTGTCTGGCACTCGGCTCTGCAATCTTTATTATGCAGGGCAGCGAGAGTATTATATCGGTATGCTTTAATTCGTCTCTCCTGAAATACGGTGGGGATATCGCAGTCGGTGCGATGACGATCTTAACAAGTGTGATGCAGTTTGCGATGCTTCCTCTGCAGGGCTTGGGACAGGGCGCCCAGCCGATCATCAGCTACAATTATGGTGCGAAAAATGCATCCAGAGTCCGGGCTGCATTTAAATTACTGCTGAAGGTTAGTCTGCTATATTCCACGATTCTGTGGTTGTTTATCATGTGCTTCCCGAAGGTTTTCGCGTCGATTTTTACGACGGATGCAGCCTTGATTGCATTTACCAAGGATGCGCTCCGTTATTATCTGGCAGCATTATTCATGTTCGGGATCCAGATTGCCTGCCAGATGACATTCAATGCACTGGGAAATGCACCGGCATCCATTCTTGTTGCGATTATGCGTAAATTTGTGCTCCTGCTCCCGCTTATTTTCATTCTGCCGCATATCATTACAGCAGATAAGACGATGGCTGTTTATCTGGCGGAGCCGATCGCGGATGTGCTGGCGGTAACATTTACATCAATCCTGTTTTCGTTCCAGTTTAAGAAGGCGCTGCGGGAGATTTCATAATCTTGTTTGCACATGAATGATTTGCATATAGTTAACATGAGATTGCTTGCAATATATAATCTTGCTATGTTATATTAAGAAAAATAAAGTAACAGGGGAGGAAATGAGATGAAGAGAAGGGTATTATGTGTTGTAATGGTTGTTGCGATGGCGTTGTGTCTTGCAGCATGTGGAGGTGCGGGTCCCCAAAATGCGAAGATTACATCTGCGTGGTCAATTGTCGAAATGACAGTAAATGGGAAGTCTATGACGTATGATGATTCAAACCGGGATGCAAAGGCACCACAGTTTTCGTGTACGGATGGAACGAATTTTACATTTACAAACAATGGAAAAGCGCACACGGGAACACTGGAAAAATCAGGTGAAAAATACATCCTGCATTACAGTGATTCGAGCAAAACGATGGAAGCTACGATTTCCGGAAAACAGATGACGATCGTGATTTCAGGGAGCGACAGCATGCGTCTGGTGTTTGAAACAAAGTGATGAAACTTCGGGATTGACAGACCGGTGATACGGGCGTATAGTTACATACAGAAAAAGGGAATGAAGTTCTCCCTCGGGTAACCGGAACTGCTTATAAAGCTGATGACTTCTACGATATTGATCGCAGAAGGTGTCAGCTTTTTTTGAGCTTAAAAGGAGGAAAAAAACATGTTAACATCACTTGCACTTATCTTTCTGGTCGGACTTGCCATGTCCGCCATCTGTAAACAGATCCGCCTGCCGGGCATCATCGGCATGCTGGCGACAGGAATCGTACTCGGTCCGTATGTGCTGGATCTGTTGTCCCCATCAATCCTGGGAATCTCCGCAGATCTGCGGAAATTAGCGCTTATCATCATTCTGCTCAAGGCAGGATTGTCGTTGAACCTCTCGGATTTAAAGAAGGTGGGACGCCCGGCAATCCTGATGTCGTTTGTGCCGGCATCGTTTGAAATCTGTGGGTATATTCTGTTTGCGCCGATGATCCTCGGCGTGACACGTGTCGAGGCAGCCGTTATGGGTGCCGTCATGGGTGCGGTCTCCCCAGCCGTCGTTGTACCGCGTATGGTGAAACTCATGGAGGAAGGCTATGGAACGAAGAAAGGTATCCCACAGATGATACTGGCGGGGGCATCGTGCGACGATATCTTCGTGATCGTGTTATTTACAACATTTTTGCAGATGGCACAGGGCGGACATGCAAATGCGAAGGATTTTATCAATATCCCGATCTCAATCGTGTTAGGAATCGTACTCGGTTGTATCGTCGGCTATCTGCTGTACCGGTTCTTCGAGCTTGCGTATAAGAAGAATCACTGCGTTCGTAACTCAACGAAGCTGATTGTGATCTTAGGTATGTCGTGTCTGCTGCTTGCAATCGAGGAGTGGGTGTCTGCATATGTGGCAGTGTCCGGACTTCTGGCAGTTGTCAGTATGGCATGTATGCTTAAGGTGAAGAGCACGACATTTGTGTCGAAACGGTTGTCAGAGAAATTCGGTAAGCTGTGGATTGCCGCAGAGGTAATCCTGTTCGTGCTGGTTGGAGCGGCAGTTGATATCCGGTATATGGCAAAGGCTGGGGCAATGGCGCTTTTGATGATTGGGGCAGCGCTGCTGTTCCGCGCAGTCGGTGTCTGCATCTGCATGCTTGGTACGAAGCTTACATGGAAGGAACGGCTATTCTGTATCATTGCGTATCTTCCGAAGGCTACTGTGCAGGCGGCGATTGGGTCAGTTCCTCTGGCAGCCGGGCTTTCCTGCGGTACACTTGTGCTTTCCGTTGCGGTCATGGCAATCGTGATTACAGCACCGATCGGCGCGCTCAGTATCGACAGCACATATAAACATTTACTGGAAAAAGAATAAACATGGGACTTTTCCGTGCCCTAAATCATCTAATAGGTGTATGGACATACAGAATATAAAACTCCGGAGGGAAGGGAGTGAAACACATGAAGAAAGAAGCCTTTGGTGAACTTGTGATTTCGAACCAGGAAAGCTGGTACCGGATCGCCAAAAGCTACTTATGCAATGATGCGGATTGTGCTGACGCGATTCAAAATGCGATCGTGCATGCATTTGAGAATCTGTACAGCCTGCGCAATGATAAGTATGCGAAAACATGGTTTATAAGAATTCTGATCAACGAATGTCATCAGGTCATACGAGAGAATAAGAAGGTCGTAACTTGGGAGGAATATCAGGAAGAAGGCCGGGAAGCGGAATACATACGTGGGTACGGACAGTATTCGGAATTGTATGAAAGCATCATGCGGCTGAAGGAGAATGAGCGGACCTGCATTATTTTGTATTATTTTGAGGAGTACAGCATTCGGGAAATCGCGCAATGCCTCGAGTCTACCGAATCGGCAGTCAAGAAACGTCTGGTGCGGGCAAGGGAGCATTTGCGAGGAATATTAAAGGCAAAATCGGCATGAAGGTCAGAACACCGGGATGATTGAAACGGGTAAAGGAGGTAATGTGTTATGGATATTGATAGAAATAAAATCAATGAGATGAAATCAGAGTGTCTGCAAATGCCGGATTATATCCGGGATATGATCGAGGAGACGGTCGAACAGCAGTTGAAGAAAAAACAGCGTTACGGTAAGAAAATGTGGAGAGTTGCAGCCGCGATTCTTGCTTTTGCCTGCGTGGGCGGAGGAACCACACTGGCGGCTACAAAGTTATACAAAATGCATCTGGAGCAGCAGGGGAAATATGGCTCTACATTGATCTATGGAGAGGCAACCAATACCGATGCGACGGATACCGACGCGGAAGTGAATCAGAATGCACTGTATACGTTGGATGTTTCCTACGTACCGGAAGGTATGACGGTAGATGGGTTGGATGATATTTATGCAGATGGAAATAATTATGTGAAAAAAGTTTCAGTTTATAAAAAGGATACACCATATATGGGAGGCGTTTCGTTTACATTTTTGAAAATGCCGGCGGATCAGCAGGTTTCCTTTGATCAAACACATGTTATTTCCACCAAAGAACTGGATATCGATGGCCGACAGGCAATTGTGATAGAAAGACAGGTTCTGGAATCAGCCAGACGACAGATTCAGTATGAGCTGTATGTCACATATGAAAACAATTATCTGTTAGGAATGTTTGTGTATGACGATACCGAACTTGATACTGCCATAGATATTGTAAAAGGATTGAAGCTTACCGCAACCGATGATCCGGAGGCAAAACGCAGAATCGTGGCGGAAGAATATACAGGGCAGGAGGAAGCAACTGCCGCAGCGCCTGTTTATGAGGCAGACGAAAACGCTGGCAAGAAGAACAGATTTACGGAAACTTCGAAAGAATCAATGGAAGAACATATGCATCAGGTCGGAGATAGCTTCAATGTACCGCAGTCTTCCCTGACGGCAAAGGTATCCAAGGTGGAATTACTGGATTCCCCGGATGCGATTGATGCAGCCTATGCTCTCGATCCGGTCAAAACGGATGCGGAAGGAAAGCTTGTTAACAACGTGATCGCCTATGAGAAACGTGGAAATGGTATAGATCAATTAGATGAGGTTGTAGAGACGAAGGAAGTAAAGGAAAAGATCCTTTATATCGAGGTTGCGTATACGAACACGAGTGACCAACAGACCGGAGATACCATGTTCCAATGCGGCCTGCTCTGGGCGAAGGAAACCGGAGATGGCTATGAAACGGTTGACGTCTATGCGAAGGATGATGTGGATTATGATAGTTACTATGGACAGAATTATCGTATTTCCAATGTACCGCTTTATTACTATAACGGAAAAAGTGCAGAGGAGAAAAATCATCTGATCCGGGTTCAGCCGGGTGAAACAAGAACGGTCACGTTGGCATTCCTTGTAACGGAGGACG
>ERZ779671.160-NODE-160-length-36562-cov-2.308845_pt1 | contig 36562 bp, 65 predicted proteins | sample MGYA00511074_ERZ779671 | MGnify/ENA primary metagenome ERZ779671 (study PRJEB29588, sample SAMEA2158454) | human gut metagenome | biome: human gut; feature: human-associated habitat; material: faeces | place: Denmark | collected 2008/2010 ... | reverse complement strand
TGTAAGCTTCTCGGAAGAAGAATTGAAACTATAAAATATCATATTGTTGATTTATATGAAAATCCAATAAAAATCCATTTTATATGGGTTGAAGAAAACAAAAGACGTGATTTAGACAATGTATGCTTTGCCAAAAAGTTCATATTAGACAGTATGGTAAAAGCAGGAAAATTAAAAGATGATAACAGAAACTTTGTAAAAGGTTTTAGAGATGATTTTGAATATGGAAAATCAAGTAAAGTTATTCTAGAAATAGAAGAAATTAAATGAAAGGAACATAAGAGATGATAGAAGTAAACGAATATGTGAGAACAAAAGATGGAATTATTGATAAAGCAATAATTGAATATAATGGAAAGTGCAACAATTCAAATTGCAGTGAAAAACATATTTCTTGTAAATATAATTATTATAACGAAAAAGATATAGTAAAACACAGTAAACAACTAATAGACTTAATAGAAGTTGGAGACTATGTAAATGGACATCTTATTGTAAAAATTAGAATTGATCCATTTACAAAGAAAAAACAACTATTTACTGAATATTGGGAATACAACTGGCAAGGAGATGGGACACTGGTAGTGTTTTACGATGAAGATATACAAATGATACTAACAAAAGAAAGTTATATGGCTAATTGCTATAAAGTAGGAGGAGAAAATGAATAGAGTAATAAAGTTTAGAGCATGGAATGAAGTATCTGAGAAAATGTTGAATTGGAATGAATTTCTAAATACTAATATGAAAAATACTTTTATTGCCCCAGAAAGCACAGGGCTAATATTAATGCAATATACAGGACTACATGATAAAAACGGAAAAGAAATATATGAAGGAGATATCGTATATTGTCAAACAAAATATGGAAAAGCAAAAGCAATAATTAAATTTATAGATGGCAAATTTGTAGCATATTGGGATAGTATACTTACGCATCCGCAAAATGGACATTGTATTGCTTGTTATGAAATAAACAAAAGATTTGAAGTAATTGGAAATATCTACGAAGATATTGAGTTATTAGGAGGAGAATAGATATGGAATTAAAACAACTCACAGAAGAGACATTTAAAATATTTGATGTGAATAGCACAAAAGAACTAAAAAATAAATTATTTGAAGTTTGCAAAAAAAATGAGACACAATATTTAAAAAAATTTAAAGAATTAGTAAAAGATTTGTCAATTGACTGGTTACAAAAAATATTTCAATATTATGAAGCGGATAGAGAAAACAAAGGACAAGATTATACACCAAAATGTCTAGCAAAACTTGTTTCAAAATTGTCTCAAGTAGATGGCAAAGAAGAATGCTTAGATATGTGTTGCGGAAGTGGTGCTTTAACTATTCAAAAATGGTTAGAGAATCCAAAAATGAAATTTAAACTTGAAGAATTTGATGAAAATGTAATTCCTTTTCTTATATTTAACATGATGTTAAGAAATATTGATGCAAATATTGAACAAAAAGATGTGTTAGAGGATAAAGTGTATCATTCGTATAAAATTATTCCCTGTGATGAATTTGGAAGATTAGAGGTGATAAAATGAGAGCGTGTATAAGCAACCCACCATACAATTTAAGATGGCAACAACCAATTTTTGCTCAAATGCAAGATAGGTTTAAACACACAGCGGTACCACCTGCAAGTAATGCAAATTTTGCTTTTATACTCACAGCATTAAATAAATGCGACAGATTATGTTTTATTTTGCCACAAGGAGTGCTAACATCAGGGACAAAAGAAGAAAAAGAAATTAGACAATATCTAATTGAAAAAAATTATGTGGAAGCGGTAATTACATGTCCAAACAAAATGTTTGAAGCAACATCAATACCTGTATGCATTATAACGTTAGATAAAAATAAAGAAACATCTGAAACGGTGATGATAGATGCAAAGAATTTTTACATAAAAGAGACTAGAGAACAAAGGGGACAATTTGGACGGAAATGCACATGAAAACAGAGTTTACAAAAAAGAAGTAAATATATTTACAGATGAGCAAATACAAGAATTAAACAAAACAGTTAGAGAAAGAATAGAAAAAAAGGATTTTAGCAAAGTAGTAACTATTGAAGATATTAAAAATAATGATTATTCATTATTTCCCTCAAAGTATTTTGAAATTGAATTTGATGATTTATATGGTGCAACAAGAAGCTATGATGACATTTTAAATGATTTAAACAGAATCATAAAGCAAAAAAATTGTCTAAAATTAACTATAAATGAAAGTATTGCAAAAAGTATAGGTATTTATGATGTTGCAATGCAAATGAAAGATAGTCAACAAATAAATACTGAAATGAATAAAACACTAAAATCAATAAAATTAGAAATAGAAAAAGAAAATTACATAACATTGTCAAAAAACAAAAATGAGATTAGGTTTGAAAACAACAGCAAAGAACAAGTAAGTGAGATTTTAATGCTCATTATGAACAACTGGAAAATGATGATGTATCATCTAAATAATGAGGAAAATAGATATTTAGTGGAGTTAAGAGACAAATTGTTACCCGATTTGATGTCTGGGAAGATAAATTTAGATGGAGGGGAGTAAATAAGATATGAGTAAAGAGGAGATATCTAAAGAAACAAAAAATACTTTACAAAATTGTTGGGTTATGACAACAAATCACGAGCTAGATAATGAAAATAGAAAATTAAAAGAAGCTATAACTGAAATATTAGATAAAACTATGACTTCAACAGAAAAAAGCGAATATTGGTATAAGTATTATATAGAACATAAACAATATAATGATGATTTAGAATATAACAAAAAAATATTAAAAGACTGGTCAAATATTTTAAAAGGCATGGGCAATAGAAATTATCCTTATTGTTATGCTATTGATAGAATTTTAACAGAGTTAGAGAGGAGTAAATAAGATATGAAAGTAATGATAAGTCAACCGATGAATGGAAAAAGAGAAGCTCAAATAAGATTAGAAAGACAAAAGGTAATAAAGAATTTGGAAGATTTAGGATGGCAAGTTGTAGATACAATATTTACAGAAGAAGCACCAAAAAGTTGTGATACAGCAATATATTACTTGTCAAAATCAGTAGAGGCAATATCAAAAGTAGATGCTGTAATGTTTATGAATGGATGGGGAAAAGCTAGAGGCTGCAGAATAGAACATGATATTTGTTTACAATATGAAATACCAACAATGTATGAATATAAATTATAAAATTGTGAGAGGAGTGATACATAGTGAAAGAAAATGATGAAGCATTAAAAGTAATAGGAAAAAGATATATGTTATGGAATATTCAAAGACAAGTGTATGCATTAAAGCTAAAAGATAGAACGGTAACAGAAGAATGGTTAATTGATATATTAGATAGTTTAGAAAAAATGCAATTAGTAGAAGAAGATAACTGGGACACTAAAAAATATATAAAAAGTGAAATAGAACAAGACATAATAAGAGCAAGCAAGATATTAAATAAGAGAATTAGGGAGCTGATTAAGTGAAAGAAAATAGTATAGAAGAAGATGTAAAAATAGTTAACAATTTTATAGCTTATTTTAATAAAAATATTCAAGATGGAAACAGAGCTGATTTAACAGTTTTAGGAGAAGAAATAGAAGCATTAAATCGTATTTTATCAGATTATAAAAGAGTATTAAAAGAGAATGAAGAATTAAAAGACTTTAAAAAACAAGTAACAGATATTGAAAGCACTAACTTTATAAAATATAAAAATTATATTCCAATTCAAAAAGTAAAAGACAAAATAGAATATTTAGATAAGCAGCAAAAGCAGTGGCTAGAAGATAGAGAACTAAAAGCAAGTGATAGCGAGATAATATTTGCTAGAGATTTTTTACAAGAACTACTAGAAGGGAGAAAATAAAATGAGTGCTGATGAGATGTTTGAAGAATTAGGGTATGAGAAATTTTATAGTATTAACAATATTGATAATGTACCAAACGATATATGTTATTGCACAGATGAATTTAAAATTAAATTTAATCTGATATATAAAGCAATAGACTTTGAAAAAAAGAAAGCACATTACAGTAGTATAACAATGCAAGAATTACAAGCAATAAATAAGAAATGTCAAGAACTTGGATGGATTAAGGAGGACTAGCATATGACAAAAGAAGAAGCAATAGAAGCTTTAAAAGAACATAAAAGACAAATAGATAAAAAATATATTAATACAAGAAATTCAAAAGCAATAGAAACAGTATTATCTATGCTAGAAGAAAAAGACAAAACGATCGATTTAATGGCAGAATATATAGAGAGTAAGAAAATACTTGTAGATAAGTATTGTTATGCTCTAACAAAAGAAACAATAAAACAATATTTTGAAAATAAAGCAAAAATACATAGGAATCGTTCCAGTAGTAGAAGAAAGAGATAACTTTCCAGAAATAGAAACATTAGACTATAATTATGAAATTTATAAAACCAAGGTAAATAGAAATGTAGAAGGCTTTGTAATAGCACAAAACAACAATGTAAATAAATATGTAAGAATGAAAAATGGACAATTACAAGCTCATCATGAATAAATAAAAAAAGTAGGTGATACAAATGAAATTAGAACATGTATACAACACAGTACAAAAAGCAATGACAGAATTAGAAAGTGTTGATTTAGTAGATGTATCAAAAAGAAAAGAAAGTCAAGTTAAAGTAAATAAAGTATACGACATATTAGATAATTTTAAAGACGAATTAATAAGAGAAAAAATAAAAAATAGGAGGTACAAATGAGATTAAATAAAGAGGATTATAGAGAAGCAATAGGAGTATTAAAAAGATATAATTATAACTGCTTAAATATAATAAATAAAAGGGAAGAGATATTAGGTGTAGGTTCACAAAGTTTAGATGGAATGCCAAAAGCACCATACAATATATCAGACACAGTATTTAATCAATATGTACAATTACAAGAAGATAAAGAATTGCAGAAATCATTAAGAGAAGTAAAAACAGTAAATCAAGCTATTTTATTAGTGAATAAAGACAGTAAATACATATTTGAAGAACTTTATATTAAGTCTAAAACAAAATGGCAAATTATTGATTCTGGAATGTCTGAAAGAACATATGAAAGAAGAAAAAACGAATTAGTGTATACAATTCATAAAGAAATAAAAAAGTTGGCGGAAAATTGGCGGAATTTTTCAAAAATAAGTGGTATAATTAGTACAAGTAGTAAAGTAATAGGTGCCAAAGAGTTAGTTATATGTGCATAGCTAGCTCTTTTTATTATGTTAAGTATAGAATAAGAGCTAGCTAACTATTCTAACTGTAAAGAATATAATGAGATTTATATGTATTAAGTAGTGTTTATAATATAATGAAAGAGGTGTTGTTATGAGTATACAAGAAAAAATACAAGAACATGTAAAAGAGAAGTGTAGATATTGTTTAAAAGAAGATTGCGACGGAATACATATTAATACAAATAATGAAGCAACATGTGAAAGAACGCGAGGAATAGAGTATGATACAATGTTTAATAAATAATAAGATATGCTCAAATACAAACAAAAGATGTAAAAACTGTGTATTTGATGAATGTAAAGAAGTGATAAATATGAATGAAGAAATACAAAAGTATGAAGATATAGAAAACATGAGAAGATTAAAGAAAGAATTACCAGAACAGTGCGAAAACTGTTCTTTTTTAGAGATTATAAACTTACGAGAGAGCAAAGTATTTTGTCCTTACATGATTAAAGAAAAGTGCTTGATTAAATGAAATTCGAATTATGATGCACAAAAAATATATATGAATGGAGAAGCTATCAATGAAAGGTGAAACAATCAAAGAAAATGACAAACTGAAATTCAAAGGATATGATTACAACATTGCAAAGATTTATAATTATGACAAGATATTTAAAGACAAAGAATTAATAGTAGAAAAAATTCTACGATGTCCTTGCGAAAAAGGAGAAAATGATAAAATAAAATTTAAAGGAATAGAAGGATATTACAGATCAATATTTTTCGAGAAGGAGGAAAAGTATGAAAAATCTATTAGAAGTAATGAATAATAATTTAGGAACAAACTTTAGAACAGTAGCAGAATATGGAGCAAATGCTGATAAGATAGACATGACAATAGTAGCACAAACATTATATCAATATATGCTATATCAAGAAAGTATAGATAAAGTAGATATGAATAATTTTAAAGTACAATTACAAATAAAGAAAGACAAATAAATATGTATACAGCTGAACAAATAACAAAATTAATAGCAGATGGTAACAAGAAGAAATTCTATGATGACTCTTATTGGATTAACTTATCAAACAGAATACTGCAAAGAGATGGAAATGAATGTCAAGAATGTAAAAAAGAAGGAAAGTTAACAATAAAACAACATGACAAGAAACTTGACGTACATCATATTAAAGAGCTAGAAACAAATCCAGAATTAGCTTATATAGAAAGTAATTTAGAAACAGTATGTGTACATCATCACAATATATTAGATAATAAAAAATTTAATGTAAACAAGAAAGAAAAGTTTATGAATGAGGAGAGATGGTAATGTTAAAAAAGATATATTCAGCTGATGGAAAAATAGAAGAAGATGTAAAACAAATAATATTAAAGAATAAAGATTATTCATTAAAAGAATTGTTATATAAATATGCAATACCTGAAGCAAGAATAGGATGGAAAGGACAAAAGAAAACATTTAAAGTTATTGCTAGAAATGATAATTTTATTATTATTGTAAGACCATACAATCCTAAAAAGACATTTGAATACTCAATATTAGATTTAGAATATATGGAATGTAATCATGATAATTACTATACGAAATATGATTATTCAAATAAAGAAGAATGCGAAGAAGCATTAAAGGAATTGCAGAAGACAAGAGATGAATTTCACGAAACTAAAATAAGATTTGATGATGGACTTCAGTTATCAAGAAGAGGACCTGCTAAGATAGATGATGTTATAACAGAAATTTATATAAATGTTAAAGTTAATTAAGGAAAGGAATGATAAGATATGCCAAGAGCAAAGAAAGTAAAACCAATTGAGGAAGAATTAAAAGAAAATGAAATCAAAGTAAATGAAGTAGAAGCGGAAGTAGATACTGATACAGTAAATACAGAAGCGGAAAATATAGATGAAATGAAGTTAGAGATATACAAACATACATATAGCGTAAGTGAATTAATAAAAATAATGAATAAAAAAAAGAAAACATATTTAGAGCAGGAAACAGCAAATAGATTTAAAGAACTAATGTTCAATTATTATAGAGGAATAGAATACGCAGTATTAAGAAACTGCTGTGGTAAAAGTTATACTATACAAGATTTAAAAAAGAGATTAGATTATGATATTATAGACAGAAGATGTAGTAGAAAGAATATGAGATTTGACAAGAAGACTGTTGATACAGTCATAAAATTTGTAGAAAATTACAATAAATAATACCCCCTGTCAAAACTTTTGGGGTCGTCGCGGGGATCTCCCGAACGAGGAGCTTGCTCATAAAAATAGATTTTTTGTAAATTTTCGCATGAGGGGAGGTAGAATTAAAAGAATGCCTAAAGAATCTAAAGAAAACTTGAAAAAATATGAAGAATTAAAAAAGACATTAGAGGAACAACTTATAACACAAGACAATTACAACAAAATCACTATGGAATTATTAGAAAAGTATATTAAATTCACTAAAATTGAAGACAAGCTAAATGAAGACATAGAAGATAGAGGGGTAAGTATAGCCTGGAATAATGGTGGTGGTCAAAAAGGTCGCAAGAAAAATGACAGCATTGTTGAGTTTACGAAGGTAAATGCTCAAAAATTGAAAATACTTGATAAACTTGGAATAAAAGCACCTAAATCGAAAGATGAAGGTGATGGAGAATATGAAGTATAACAAATATATTGATAGATGGTTTGAAATTGTAGAAAATGAAGAAATAAAAGTTTGTGAAGAACAAAAGCAAATGGTAGCATGGCTAAAAAATAAACTAGATACAGAAAATATCATAATAAAACATGAAGAAATTGAAAAAGCAATAGTAACAAAAGAAAAGTGGTTTGAATATCCGCTTTTAGATTGGGAAAAATTTCTTGATGCATGTGAATATGGATTATATTATGAAGATGACTCGTTAGTATTTAACGAGTTCTTTATTATGGGTGGAAGAGGTTTTGGAAAGAATGGATATATAAGTACAGAGATATTTTATCAGACAACTAAACAACACGGAATCAAAAAATATGATATAGATATAATAGCAACGTCAGAAGACCAAGCTAAAACTTCTTTTACAGATGTTCACGATATGATAGAAGATAATTCAAAATTATCAAAAGCTTTTAACATAACTTTAGAAGAAATTGAAAATAAAACAACAAGGTCTACTATTAATTACAATACAAGCAATTCAAAGACAAAAGATGGTAGAAGACCACGGACATGTATTTTTTGATGAGATACATGCATATGAAGATTACAAAAACATAAAAGTACATACATCTGGAGGAGGAAAAAAGAAGAATTTTAGAGTAACATACATTACAACAGATGGCGATGTACGAGGTGGAGTAATCGATGATTATAAAAAAGAAGCAAAAGATGTTTATAGTGGTGTAATTAAAAATACAAGGACTTTATTTTTTATATGTAAATTAGATAATGAAAAAGAAGTAGAAGATCCTAGTAATTGGATAAAAGCAAATCCATCCTTAAATAAATTTAAGGATTTAATGAATACAATGCTAGACGAATATCAAAAAGCTTTAAGAAGACCATCACTATTCCACGAATTTATGACTAAAAGAATGAATATACCACATCAAGACGAAACTAAGGTGGTTGCTAGTTGGAAAGATATTTTAGAAACTAATCAGGAAATTCCAAATTTAGAAGGTGAATCTTGTATTGGAGGACTAGATTATGCAAGCGTAAGAGATTTTTGCGGTTGTGGATTATTATTTAAAAAAAATAGTAAAAAGTATTGGCTACATCACACATTTATAAACAAAAATAGTCCGCATTTAAAATTAATAAAAAAAGAAATATTAGAAGAAGCAGAAGCAAAAGGTGAAATTACATATATAACTAAACCAACTATTCCACCGGAAACAATTGCAGAATGGTTTATAGAGCAGATGGGTAAATATAATATAATAGCTATAGCGATAGATAAAGTAAAAGCAAATTATTTTATAGAAGCTTTTGAAAAAGTAGGATTAACATTACGAACTGCAAGTAATAAAACAGGTGAAATAGTAATAGTGAGAAGCGGAGAGTTCACAGATACTATGGTTTATGGCGTTCTTGAAGATTGGTTTGGAAACCATAACTTGGTTTTTGGGGATAGCACATTAATGAGATGGTATGTTAATAACACAGCAGTAGAACCAAGAAAAAATGGAAATAAAGTATTTGTAAAAATAGAACAACAAAGTAGAAAAAATGACGGATTTATGGCTTTAACACATGCTACTAGTATACAAAATGAATTAAAAGAATCACAACAAATAGATGAAAATTATTTAAAGACATTTCTAAAAACTTATTAAAAGGAGGTGGGAGTTTGGGATTTATAGAAACTGCATCAGATTATATGAAAAAATGGTTTAATAAAAATGATGTAATATGTTTAAGTCAATGTATAGATTTAATAAACGAAACTTGCTATAAAGAGTTGGGGTTACGAAAAGTAATTTCTTTATTAGCAAGTTCTTTTATTTGCACAGAATTTAAAACATACGAAAATCATAAAGAAGTAAAAAAGAATATGTATTACAAATTAAACGTTGCACCAAATTTAAACTCAAATAAATATGATTTTTATTTTAAATTTTTAACACAGTTAATAAGAAATCAAGAAGCTTTAATAATAAATTTAAATAATAATTTATTTGTAGCAGATAGTTTTGAAATTAATAAATTGGCCTTAAAAGATTATTATTTTGAAAAAGTAGTGATAGACGATTATCAATTAAAAGATAGGTTTTATATGAACGATGTGTTTTATTTTAGTCTAAATGACTCTAGATTAAAATCATTGATTAATTCTATAGATAACAATTATTCTAAAATCTTAGGTGCTATGCAAAATGCTTATGTAAGAGACAAAATGCGAAAAATTATTGTTAATTATGATTCAACTAATAACTTAAAGGATGGAAAAGACAATGATTTGCAAAATTTAATTGATAGCATTATAAAGCCATTTATTGAAGGTGAAAGAAATGTTTTAACATTACCAAAAGGATTCTCTTTAACTAATTTAGATGAAAAAAGTTCGAAAACAAATACTGATAAAGTATCTGATATGAAAGAGGCAGGAAAAGAAATTTTAGAAAATATAGCATCTATATTTAATATTCCTGTTGACTTAATTTATGGCAATAAGAATGAATTGAAAGAACAGGAACAAATATATATGACACATGCATTAAAACCTTTTGCAAGTATGTTCAATTCTGAAATTAACAAAAAGGCATATTCGAAACAACAGTACTTAAAAGGAACATATATAAAAATGGATTTAATAACAACAGAATTTATAAATTGGCTAAAAGAGGCAGACTCTTTAGATAAAGCATTTAGAATAGGATTTAAGCACAACTACTTATTGAACAAATTAGGGGAAGAACAATTAGATGAAAAATGGGCTGATAAATCTTATGTAACTAAAAATTATATGAAAGTTGAAGGAGGTGAGGAAGAATATGAACAGAATTAAGCAACAAGCTGGAAATAGTGTAAATATCTATTTATATGGCGATATTGCCGATTACTGGTGGGATGATGAATCTAATTCTGCTAAGTGTTTAAAAGACAAACTTGCTGAATTAAACGATATCACGGAAATAAATCTACATATAAATTCTTTGGGTGGTGATGTTATTGAAGGCATAGCGATGTTTAACTTACTAAAACAACACCCTGCAAAAGTTAATGTATACGTTGACGGATTTGCATGTTCTATTGCAAGTGTAATAGCAATGGCAGGAGATACAGTATATATGCCTAAAAATTCTATGATGATGATTCATAATTGTTGGACTTATACAGGAGGAAATTCAAAGGAATTAAGAAAAACAGCAGATGATTTAGATAAAATTATGGAAACATCAATTGAATCATATCTATCAAAAATAAATATAAGTAGAGAGGAATTAGTCGAATTACTAGATGCGGAAACGTATCTTACTGCTGAGGAATGCTATAATATGGGGTTCGCAGATATACTGATGCCAATTTCTGAAAGTATTGAACAATCAGCAACAAAGAGTTTTTTGCAACTAGCGAAACAAAATAAAGAATTAAAACAAAATGCAGAAAAAACAAAATTTATGGAGAAAGAAAATAAAGAAATAAATTTTGAAAAAATCTGCGAGATGTTAGAAAACAAATATGAATTAAAAATAAAAGAAAAAGAAGAAAGACCAAAAAACAATGTTTTTGAGTCTTTTTTTAACGCAATTTTGAAGGAGGAAAAATAATTATGAGTTCAGTAAAAGATTTAAATAGAGAAGATATTAAAGAAAAGGCTTTAAAAGCTATGGAAGAAGGAAAAGCAGAAGAACAAGCAGAAGTAATGCAACAATGGATGGAGTTAGTAGCACAGGAGGTTGCAGAAAGAGTAACAAAAGAACAAGCTACATTTCAAAACGATACAATGATATTAACAAATAGAGGAGCAAAACAATTAACAAGTGAAGAAGTAAAATATTTTGAGAAATTAGCAGATGCAATGAAAGCAACAAAAGTAAAAGAAGCATTAACAGATATGGATGTTGTAATGCCAACTACAACAATAAATAGAGTATTTGAAGATTTGGTAGAAGCACATCCATTGCTTTCTAAAATAAAAGCGATGAATGTAACAGGAATCACAGAGGTAATTAAAAGAACAGGTGATGTTGAAGAAGCTTGGTGGGGTAAGCTTTGTGATGGAATAAAGAAAGAATTGGAAGCAGGGTTCAAAAAAGAATCTACAACTCTTTATAAATTAAGTGCATTCTTACCTATTTGTAAAGCTTATCTAAAATTAGGTCCAGCGTGGTTAGAGACATACATAAGAACAATATTAACAGAAGCTATGTCTAAAGGATTAGTTAAAGCAATTGTAACAGGAACAGGTGTAGAACAACCATATGGAATGGACAGAGATCTTGAAGCAGCTGTAACACCAGGAGAACCAGTTCCAAGAAAAACTGCTATAAAAATTAAAGACTTTGAACCAAAAACACTAGGAAAAATAATTGCAAAACTTACAAACGGAGGAAAAAGGGTTGTTACAAAAGTAACTTTAGTAGTAAATCCTGTTGATTACTGGGAAAAAGTGTGGGCTATAACAACAACTAAAAATGCATTAGGACAATATATAGCAAATCAATTCCCATTCCCAGTTGATATAATACAAGAATCTTCAGTATCTGTAGGCGAAGCTGTTATAGGACTAGCAGAAAAATATGATTTATCAGTTGGAATGAATCAAAAAATAGAATATTCTGATGAGTTCCACTTCTTAGATGATGAAAGAGTATATTTATCTAAATTGTATGCAAATGGAAAAGCAAGAGATAACAATTCATTCTTATTACTAGATATTTCAGCTGTTACTGCTGAAGAAACTGTAAATGCATAGGATGTGATGTAAGTGAATCTAGATAATGAGATAAAAAAAGATGATGAATTTCTAGAGGAAGTTAAAAACAATTTAAATATAACATGGAAGGACGATGAGACAGATAACAAAGTAAGAGGTTATATAAAACAAGGAGTAGAAGTCTTGCAGGATGACGTCAAGACTTCTATTGACTTTTATGATGATAATATAGCACGAGGGCTTTTAAAAACTTTCTGTAGATATGCATGGAATAATTCAGAAGAGTATTTTATTGAAAACAATCTACATTATATTTTGAAGTTAGAGGTTAAATATGGCAAAAGTTAATTTTATAAGAAATAGTAAAAACTATCATGAAACATACAATGATGGTATTTTGTATTTTGGAAATATTAAGATATTGAAAAATACAAAAAAAGAAAAAGTTGGAGAAGAAATTATAATGCAAGGTAAAAGACCTTTTGCATATGTGAATATAAGAGATAGCGATAATAATATAGCAGAATCTTTAGGATATACAATTGATAAAAAAGTAAGAATCCCACTTTCTTCACTTCCTGAAAATATAAAAATAAAAATCAATAACGATAATGATATTTATGAAGTAAAGAAAAGGGATTCTAGTGACAATAAAAACATATATCTATATTTACAAAAAGCTACTAATAAAAAAGTAGGTGATGTTAATGGATGATGAAAAAATAATAGAAGCATTAGAAACGTTTGATTTACCTGTTGGAAACAAGAGAATTTATGAAAATGAACTTAATGGAAATTACAATTACTTCATTTTTCGTAGAGGTGGACTTATTGATAATGGATGCGGAAGATATGTGAGAAAAATATATATTTCATATGTGTATGAAGGAGAACAAAAAATCTCTGATTTCAAAATTATAAATAAAATAAAACAATTAGGTCTAAACTTTACTGGGTCAGAAACTGACGATGTTCAATTAGCTGATACAAATACATGGATAGATATGAATACATTTGTATTTGAAAGACCTGAAAGGGGTTAAAATGAGTAAATACAATGAATTAACGTTAGATTTTGTTGAGTTAGCTAAATTTGAAGAAAGAATAAAAGCTTTACCTCGCAAAGCAGAATATGAAATAAATAATTATTTATGGAATGATGCAGGTAATATTTTAAGAAAACAGGTATATGCAAATATGCCGCGTTCAACGAAGAATAAAGCTAAGGTAAAGAATGCTCCGAAAGTGCATGCAAAAGATGTTGAAAGTTTGGATAAAGCAACATTTAACTTAGGAGTAAGAATACAAACACATTTAAAGCCAAAGTCGAAAGATTTTGGTTATTTAATATTTCCTGACGAAGGTAGAGGATTTAGACAAAAAAGAAAAGGAGAGCAAGCTTTTTTTAGTAAAGCTCTTGATAATAAAGAAAATGAAATAGCAGAAGGACTGTTAAATCATTTAGATAAAAAAATAGAGGAGGAATTACAATGAAACAAGTTGAGGAATTTGATGATTATAAAATAATAGAAGGATCAATACAGTTTAAAAATGAAACTGCAATTGCTTTTGGTTGCATTGGAACGTTAGATGGAACTTCTAATGTAGAAGAAGTTGTAAAAAAATGTGAAGGCGTAATTGTAAAAAAAATAAAAAGAATAACTGATATGACTGTTGCATTAACAGGACATGCTAAGATTCCATCATCTCGAAAAATAATGGGATTAAGCAATGAAGGACTAAAGACAGGAGTATATGCTTATGGTACTGATACGTTTTCTAATCCATTTGTTTTTGCAGCAAAAGTACAAGATATGGACGGAAATATAAAATACATAGCATTTCCTAATCTAGAGAATGTAAAAGGATTATCTGTAAAAGTAAACAATGATACAACAGAAATCGAAATGAAAGATTTTGAATTTTCAGCTTTAGCAGATAGTAATAAAAAATTCTACTATGAAGCTTATGAAGACGAATTAGAAGATAATACAGTAAAAGAAAAATGGCTAACAAATTTTACACCTGATTTAGTAAAATTACCCGATCCTCAAGGTTAAAATATTGTCGAAAATTGTCTATGATTTTTCCTTGCTATAATTTGTAATAAAATGTAGAATTATAGCAAGGAGGGAGATAATTAATGAAAACTAAAAAAACGATACTATTAACAGGAATCTTATTAATAGGAATATTGTTTCTTACAGGCTGCGAGAAACAAAATGATATTAATAGCGAAGCTAATTCAACAAAAAATATTCAAAATAAAGTTGAGAATATGTTTCAAAACAATAAAGATAATACAATATCAAATACAACAAATAAAAGTGAAAGTAATGCAATTTCAAGTGAAAACAATACAGTTTTATTAAGTTCTGATAAAAGTATAAATGGTACAATTACGCCTTTGCCAACGGAGTCTAGTCAAAAGCCTAGCAATATAGAATTAATGAGTTATGCGCAAACTGTTCTAGATAGAAATTTAGACAATCCAAAATATTCTAGAAATGAAAATGACTATACTTTTGTAAATACTTTGTTACGATATAAAATCGGTGGGAAGGGTACAGTAAATTCAAAAGAAGAAAAATTTTATTTAATAATTCAATTTACAGATAATACATACACAGAATACGATGTAGTATCATTGCAAATCGGAAACAACAAAATAATAAAATAAGAAGCACTTACATAATGAAGTGAACCCAAATTGTTAAACAAAAAATGTTTAACAAGGAGGGTTTTTCTTTTGCAAAAAAATAATTTTAAAAAATATTAAAATACCTCTTGACATTTGTGGGAACATATTGTAATATATATGTGTGAACAAAAGGGAGGTGAGAAAAATAGAAAATAAAAAAATGGGTAGACCTACTACTAATCCTAAAAATGAAGAATTAAAAGTAAGAATATCTAAAGAAGATAAAGAAAAACTAGAGTATTGCATAAAAAACAGTAGTAAAAATAAATCTGAAATTGTTAGAGAAGGAATAGACAAGGTTTACAATGAACTAAAGAAATAAGAAGAAACCCGTTACATATCTTGGCGGATACACGAGTTTCTTGAACGTAAGAATTTTAGTCCTTACAAATATATTGTATCACAAGTAAGGCTAAAATTCAAGGACAAAATTGAATGGAGGTCTTTTTATTATGGAAATTTTAATAACAGGAATATTTACAATTTTATTATTAGGTATATATGCATCTTTAGGTTTTATAGGATTTATGTTTATACAACTAATAAGTTACAGAGTTTTTAAATTTAATATTTATAAAAAATTTATGAAAGTGTTGGAGGTATAAGCATATGGAAATTAAAGAAATAAAAAAAGATGATTTAGTGCTTTGGAGCAAACCAAAAAGAATAAAAGGTAATTGGTTTAATGCTATTATCGAAAAGGCTATATACAAAACAAGAAATATTCAATTTATTATGAGGTGCAATTATAATGAATTAAGTTATATTGTGATAAGTACCACACCTTTAACTAAAGAAGATATAGACAATATAAATATTAATGATTATATATTCGAAAATGGTAATCCTTTATTTAGCAGAGGTATACCATACCAGAAAGTAGGTGTTGTTTAATGGAAGAATATACAAATGCTTTAAAAGAATATTTAAAGGATAGAAGAAATTTTAAAAAAACAATATTTAAAATTGTGGGAACTATATATAGAGGAGTAAATAAAGGAAGATTTACTTTAGACGAAGGATTAACAGCATTAAAAAGTTTACCAAGAATAGAAAGAAAGGATAAAATGGTATGCAAGAATTAGCAGGGTTTAATATAGAAAGAACAACAGCAGAAATACTTATTTTAAAAGAACAAACAGCACAAAATATAATAGAAATAGGTAAAAGACTTATAGAGGTAAAAGAAAATTTGCAACACGGAGAATTTATAAAATGGCTAGAAAACAAAGTGGATTTCAGCAGGTGTACGGCTAACAGATTTATGAAAATAGCAACAGAATTTTCAAATGTATCCGCGGTGCAACATTTAGGAAGTAGAAAATTATTTCTTCTAGCAGGACTTGATGAAGAAAATAGAGAAGAAGTAATGCAAGAAAACAATGTTGAAGAAATGACAACAAGAGAATTAGAACAAGTTATAAAAGAAAAGAAAGAAATAAAAAAACAGTTAGAAGCAGAAAAAGAATATTCAGAAGAACTTCAAGAAGCAATAAAAGAAAAAGAAATTCAAATAAGAAACTTGCAAAATGAAATAGAAAACGTTTCAAAACCTGAAGTACAAGTAGTTGAAAAAGAGATTATTAAAGAAGTGATACCAGAAAATCTTATTCTAGAAAAACAATCATTAGAAGATGAGTTAGAAACATTAAGAAAAAGAGCAGAAAAAGCTGAAAACACTGTAAATCGATTAAAATTAGATAAAGAAATAAATCAAGACAAAGTATATACAAATATAAAATTAGACAACTTGCTAATAAATATAACAGATTTTTTGAACAATGCTTCTAAATATACATATTTAAAAGATGAACTACAAAAAATACCGTCTAAAAATAAAAGGATAGTAGAGAATAAAATTCAAGAAATAGAAAATTGGGCATTATTAATGAAACAAGCATTAAACAATGAACAAAACGTTGTTGGAAATATAATATTTAGTGAAGGAGAAATAATAAATGAGTGATATGATATTAAAAAAAAAGAAAGAAATATCTAATGAGGATATGTTAAAAAGTTTAATGGAAAGTCAAACAGTTATGAATTATGCATTTGCAGGATTTAAAACTGAAACAGAGCAAAAATTTAATGAAGTCGATAATAAATTACAAGAACATGATGAAATAATAAAAAGGAAAATATATTTAAGTTCAAATAAAGCAAGATTATTAAGAAAAGCTGTTAAAGAAAAAGTAAAAATAGTATGTGAAGAAAATAATTTAGATTATCATCAAATGAAATCAAAAATATTTCCTAGGGTATATGGAAAGTTAAATGATCAATATGGGGTAGCAACATACAGAGAATTACCAGAATATTTTTGGGATGACATACTTGAAAACTTAAATAATATGGAAATAAAAGTTAAAGATTTATCAAATCAAGTAGCATAAATAAAAATTAAACGTCAGATTAAACTCTGGCGTTTTTATTATAGGAGGGAAAAATGGTAATAAATAATAAAGAAATAAATTTGAAAATAACACCTATAGCTCTTAGAAAAATAGAAGAAAAATATGAAGAATTTGATATATTAAAACTTCTAAGAGACATTCAAGAACAAGAAAAAGAACCAAGGATGTCTGATTATTATAAACTTGTATATACAGGTTATCTAGGAGCAACAGGTGAAGAGATAGATTATGATGATTTTTTAAAGTTAATAGAAGATATTGACATGTTAGAAATAAATAAAGTAGGAGTAAATCTTTTATTAAAAAGAAAAAACTAAAATTCCAAGAAGGATTTAAAAAAGTCACAAAAAAAGCAAAAAGTAAATATCAAAAACCAAACATACATATCGAAACTGTAGCAGATATGTATGTTTTTTATGTGCAAATTTATAAAATTGATATAGAAACTTTTTGGGAGAGTGACATATCCTTCTTGGACAATATTGTAGAAAACAAAATAGCTTATGAAAATTATATAAGTAATCCAAGGGAGGTTAAGTGATGGCTAAGAACAAACAAAGTATAAAAATAGATGCAGATGCACAAGGTTTCATACAAGAAATTGAAAAATCTACTAAAAGTATTACATCACTTAATAAAGAACTGAAGTTAAATCAGCAACAATTAAAAGGTAGTGAAAATAATACAGACTTATTAACAACAAGAGTACAAGAATTAAAAGAAAGATATGAACAACAAACAAAAATAGTAGAAAATACAAATAAAGCATACCAAAAATCTGTAGAGCTATTCGGTGAAAATTCAGAAGAAACTGAAAAATGGAAAAACAAATTAGTTGAAGCAAAAGAAAAACAGGAAAATTATAAAAATGCACTGAATGAAACTAATAAAAAATTAATGTTACAATCTGAAGCATGTATAAAAGTAGGAGAAAAAATCGAAAAACTAGGAAATAAATTAACAACTGCAGGAGAAAAAATAGAAAAAGTAGGAAATAAGTTATCTGTAGTAAGTGCAGGTATTGTAGCAGTTGCAGGAGGTTCGCTAAAGGCTTCTATTGATTTCGAAAGTGCTTTTGCAGGTGTAGAAAAGACAGTAGATGCTACTACAGAACAATTAGAAGAGTTGAAACAAGGAATACTTGATATGTCTACAAAATTGCCTTCTAGTGCTGTTGAGATAAGCGCAGTGGCTGAGGCTGCAGGACAATTAGGTATACAAACAGACAATGTATTATCTTTTACTAAAACTATGATTGATATGGGAAATTCTACAAATTTGTCTTCTGACGAAGCAGCTACATCTCTTGCTAGATTTGCTAATATTACACAAATGAGCCAAAAAGATTTTGATAAGTTAGGATCTTCTATAGTTGATTTAGGTAATAATTTTGCTACAACTGAATCTGAAATAGTTGAAATGGCACTAAGATTAGCGGGAGCAGGACATCAAGTTGGAATGTCAGAGGGGCAAATTTTAGGTTTAGCTACAGCTCTAAGTTCCGTTGGAATTGAAGCAGAAATGGGAGGTTCAGCACTCTCTAAAGCAATGGTAAAGATGCAAAATGCTGTCGAAATGGGAGGAAAGAATCTAGATTCTGTATTAAAGAAAACAGGAATGTCTTTAAGAGAATTAGAGTTAATGTCTGCCAACGACTCTATGGGATTTAAAGCACTTGCAGATGAAATTGGTATGACTAGCACAGAACTAAAGCAATTTATAACAGCAGGAACTAATTTACAAGATTTTGCAAGCATATCAGGAATGACAGCTGAGCAATTTAAAAAAGCATGGAAAGAAGATGCTACAAGTGCACTAACTGCTTTTATAAAAGGCTTAGGAACTGCTGAAGAAAAAGGAGAAAGTGCAATTGTTCTACTTACAGAAATGGGATTATCTGAAGTAAGATTAAGAGACTCTTTGTTAAGAGCTGCAAATGCAGGAAATTTATTTAATAGTGCTATCGAAACAGGAACAAAAGCGTGGAAAGATAATACTGCGCTTACGAATGAAGCAACAAAAAGATATGCAACAACAGAATCGCAAATGAAAATGTTAAAAAACGAAGCTGTAAAATTAGGAATTGAATTTGGAAATGAATTAGCACCTTCTTTAAGAACATTATTGAAAGATATAAAGCCCGTCTTATTAACAGTGTCTAATGCGGTGAAGAAATTTAGTGAGTTAGATTCTACAACTAAACAAAATGTAATTAGATTTACTGCTATGGTTGCAGTAGCAGGACCTCTAGTAAAAACAATAGGTAATATAACAACAGGTACAGGAAATCTAATAAAATCGTATGGTAATGCTATAAAATGTGTAGGTAATCTTTCAGCAAAGTTATCTATAAATCAAACAACGTTAAAAGCTAATACTACTACAACAATAGCGGCAACTACAGCAACTAAATTACAAACAACTGCAACAACAACACAAGCAGTTGCTACATCAGGAGCAACACTAGCTACAAATGCACTAAAAGTAGCAATGATAGCGCTACCTTTTGTAGGCGTTGTAACAGGCATAATAAGTGTAATATCAATGATGAAAACTTTTTCTGAATCACAGGAGGGAGCTACTCAAAGTACAGAAAGTTTAAAAAATGAAATTAACGAGTTAAAAGATGCAAGACAAGAATTAACTGATACACAAAAAAAACAAGTAAATGAAGGCTTGTCTGAAATAAAACATATTCAAAATTTATGCTCTGAATTAAAAAATCTTACAGAAGAAAACGGAAAAGTAAAAGAAGGATATGAAGGAAGAGTAAATTTCATATTAAACGAAGTTAATGAGGCACTTGGTACAGAATACAAGCTGACAGATGGTGTAATTCAAAAATATGACGAATTAACTAAATCTATTGATAATCTAATATTAAAGAAGAAAGCTCAAACAATATTAGATTCTCAAGAAGAAAAATATAAGAATGCACTAAATGAATATGGGAAAGTTTTAAATAATCTAGTAGAAACAGAACAGGAATATTTAAATAATAAAGATAAACTATTACAAAAAGAAAAAGAGTTACAAGAAAATCAAGCTAAAGGCGGTATGGAGAATTTAAAACTTACACAACAACTAAAAGAGGAAGTATCAACTTTAAAAGAAAAAACAGACACATATGAACAACAGAAAGAAGTTTTGCAAGGATACTACGATGATATCGCAATATATGAACAAAATGCATCTTTAATAGCAAGTGGAACAGCAGAAAATTTACAGAAGGTTGCTGATAGTGTTAATTATAGTTATCAAAAAAGAAGTAATAGTGCAGTTGAAAATTTGAAAATTCAAATAGCAAACGAAGAATATCAATTAGGAGTGCTTAAACAGAACTTTAAAGACACAGAAGATGATAAGTGGAAAATACAAATCGAATCTAGTGAAAAAAGAATACAAAGTTTAAAAGATGAACTGAAAGCTCAAACAAGCACATTAAATACAAATACTAGTGTTGTTGAAGCATATAAAAGTCTATGTAGCAAAGTGTGCGCTGAAGGAGAAAAGATAGATTTAAGCAATGTGGGAGAAAAATGGATCAAAAGCTTAAATAAAGGATTAAGAGATAATGTAGGACTCTTGAATGGAACAATGACATCTGTTGCCGCGGCATTAAGTGTAAAAACAAACAATATTAATGTATCTTCAACGTCAGGACATGCTGATGGGTTAGCTTATGTTCCTTGCAATAATTATGTTGCAAGACTACATGAAGGCGAAAGAGTACTAACTAAAAAGGAAAATGCAGAATATATAAGAAATAATATAAGCAATAAAAATAGTAGAAATGTAACATTGAATATATATACACAAAGTGTAACAGATGGAGAAATAAGGAGAATAAAAAGAGTTATAGAAAGCGATTGGGGTGATAGAATTTAGTATGTTTGATTCTAAAGATATTAGAAATTTTTATTTCGAAAATGAAATAGGACAGAGGATAGATTGCCAAAAGATTGACGGCAATCTATTTTTATACAATGTAACAGGTTTAGGATTTGAAAAAGAAACCGAATATGTGCAAATATGCAATACTTTTGTGAAGAATAAAGAAAATATAAAGCAAAATATTATAGAAGGAGAATTAGAGTTCTATAATATGACATATGATGAATATACTAATTTCATTGATTTCGTATTATCGTCTAAATCTTTAAAATTAATATACGTACCAAAAATATCTCAAAGAAAGGAATTTTATAGAGATATAGATATAGTTAAAATAGATAAAAATGAAGAAGATGACTATAATGTACTAATATCTCCGATAACAATATACTGTAAATCATTATGGTATAAACAAGATGTTGCTATATATACAATTAAAGCACAAGATGATGAAATTAGATGGGATTTTAGATGGGATAGTAGATTTATAGATTATGATACAAGAACCTTATCTTATATAAACAAAGGACATGTAGAAGCACCTATTTTAATTGAAATGTTAGGACATCTAGTAAATCCAAAAATTGAGCTTTACATAGAGGGAGAACTTTATCAAACTGTTTCTATAAATATTGATATAGCAGAATATGAAAAACTACTATACAGTACAAAGGAAAATGAGTTTTATATAAGAAAACAAAATACAGATGGAACAATAGAGGATTTATATGATTTAGATTTTATCGACTTTTACAATGATAATGTTATTAGACTACCTTTAAATAAATCTTGTGAAATAAGGTTAAAAGCAGATAATGAAGTATTAAATGCACAAGTAACTATATTAGCTTACTATAAAGCTGTATAAAGGAGTGTTAATATGAACAATATGACAATAAATTTTAATGAAAAAAATTATCTAGCAACTTATAATGAACAAACAGGATATTATGAAGTAGAAATAATAGCACCTGCTATAGGCGGAATATACAATGCAGATATAACATTTACAGATTTAGCAGGTAGAACTTATGAAGATACTCAAAAGGTACAAGTTTTTACTAAAGAAAAAATAAAAATAGAAACTAATAAAGTTTTTGTTTGGATATTTGATTATAAGAACTTTAAAGTAAAAGATATAGTAGAAATAGCAGATTATGAAATATGTATAGACGAAGAAACAAATGCTACTACATTGTTAAAGATTCTTAAGAAAACAAATGCTAAAGCAAGAGATATAATAGCAGTAAAGAAAAACAATGAGGTTGTTTTTTGGGGAGTAATGAAACAAGTACAAAATGAAGATCGGTAAGCTACTTTATGAATTTGTTTTAAAATATATAACAAACATGTTTGATCAAAACGTTAAATTAGAACATGAGGAATTAATAAAAACAACAGGAATAGAAGATTTTATTGCAAAAGCTATAACAGACAATTTTATTTCTAATGCAGATGCATTTATTAATAAAAATTACTTACAAGTAGTTGCGAAGACACATACTAAAAAACAAACGTCTGTAACTAATGTTCAAGACGGAATTTACAATCTACATACATATATGACAAATTGTACACAAAATTATGATATTGTGTACGATTTTTCTATTGTAAATAAAAAATTAGTAATAACAATAGAAAATAAGTCGTATAAAAAACAATTAATAGATGTAAAAGCACATGCAATATCTAATTATTCAGAAGTGTTTGAAACTGATGTAGTAAGTAAAGTAATAGTTTTAACAAGTACACAAACTTATACATTGTATTTAAAAAATGATAGGACTACTACAACGAACATGAATGACACTAACAGAGTAGAAGGTAAAGTAGAAACCGTTTATACGGAAAACTACGAAGATGCACAACAGAAAGCTTTAGATGTGATGAAATCTAATGCTTATAATCATAATATTACATTTAATTTATATGACAAAATAATGAAGATAGGAACACCTATTGCAATAAAGACTAAAGAGTCTTTAATTTTTGATACTTATATATCTGCAATAAGAATAACACCTGCAAAGTTTATTGAGTATACTTGCGGAAATATAAGAATTAAGTTTATAGATAAATTTAATCAAGAGAGGAGAAAATAATATGTTAAAAGGACATGTATTTAGTAAGCAACTATTTGGAAATCCGATTTTTGCACTATTTATAAATACTTTTTTAAACGGAACAAATGGGGTTTCTAACAATTATAAAAACGGAATGCAGGTAACTTATAATGAAAATATAGTAACAATACAAAGTGGGGCAGCATGTATTCAAGGTAGATTTCTAGAAGAAGATACATCTTCTAGCATATCTGCGGGAACAAGCACTGCTTTTTGCAAATTAGTTATAGAGATAGATTTAGATAAAACAAACACAGAAAGTGAGTTTAATCAAGGCGTCTATAAGATAGTAAAAGGTACAAGTAGTTATCCGGTTTTAACACAAACTAATATAGTTAAAAATAATTCTGGAAAATATCAATATGAATTAGCAAGATTTAAAACAGGAGCTAATGGGATAACTGATTTTCAAGATATGAGAACGTTTTTAGATTTTGATTCTATATACAATTCAATAACATCAGAATATAGAAGTATATTAACACAGTTACAAAAAGAACTATCTGAAGTAGAAGATGGAAGTGCTTATATTTTAAACGAAGTAGAAGAAGAAACTGTATCGGGAACGGAAGGAAGTTTAGATGAAGGAAGTTTTTCTTATATAGCAACTTTTAAAAAAATAGGAAAAATAGTAAATGTAACTGTCACGGTAACGAGTAATATGAAAAACGTAATAATTATTCGTAATATTCCGAGTTTTGCAAAACCTTCAAAAAGTGCTAATGGCGATTCAATAGCTAGTTCAGTATTAAAAGACCGCGGAAATATGGGCGGAGAGGGTGTTGCAGCTATATATGTTTCAGAAGAAGGAAATGTTAATATAAAAATATATACAGAGCAAGACAGTGTAAATACAAAAATGAAATTTGTTGGCAATTTAACTTATATATGTTAGAAAGTGAGAAATAAAATGTTTGAGATAAAAGAAAAAATATTAGAACCGAGCAAAATATATGCAGGTTCTAGTTTTTTATTAAAAATACGAGTAAAAAACACATCAAAATTATTAAGGGTAAAAGATATAAATTTTATGTTTGTAAAAGATTACAATATTACACCAATGAATTTATTATCTACAACTAAAAGTAATGCTAATGAAAAGATAGATGGAAGCAGCTATTTTTAAGACTTTAATTAAACGAAAAAGTAGAGAAACAAGAAAAGATAATAAATAAATTATTAGAAAAATTAAATATAAAAAAGGAGGATTTAGATGCTTAAAACTGATTTTTTAGGACTTAATTATCACCCAAACCCGGCAACAAACACAGACGAAGTAGATGCAGAGAAATACTTTAACGAAAATTATTTTACAATAGATGCAAATGCAAAATCTGTTAATGAACAATTAAATAAACAGATTAGCAAAGTTGAACAACTTCAAACTGAGAACAACGAGTTAAAAGCTCAAATACCAGAGCGGCAATGTAGGAGGCAACAGCGTACATATAGAAGACAGTTCGAACATGGAAATGAATTGGAAACTGAAAGGTGGACATAAGCAAAAGACAAGGAGCGGCTATAATTTTTGGAAGCCTTTCACGTCACAAACCAAAGACGGAGTAACTTTAACAGTAAAAGACGATGGAAGTTATGTGTTAAGTGGAACAGCAACACAAACAACATCTTTCTATGTGAACGGTTTAAATTATGATGCAGCAGACTATACAATAGCGTTGTTTAATTCAACAGCTATATCAAATGAAGGTTTTTATGTACAAGTTGAACATGAAAATGGTTTGTTAAAACAAGCTTTTTTAACAACTAATACTATAAAAAGCGGTACTACAGGGAAAGTTAATGCTTTGTCAATAGTAATTCCGGCTGACTTAACATTAAATAATTTCACATTCAAACCGATGCTACTAAAAGGTATATACACAGCAAACACGATGCTGCGCTTTGAACAATACGGTATGATGCCGTCTACAAATTATCCGAGTGAAATTGAAACAGTAGGAAGTAATGTACAGTTATTTGATAAAGATAATGTAAATAAATTAAACGGAGTTCCGGACGTTTCTAGTATTACATCTAATACAGTTGCAAAATCATTTTATGTACAAGCAAAACCTAACACAACATATACAGTTTCTAGAAAAATTATAGGAAGTAGATTTGTAGTAGGAACAACTGCTAATCTGCCCGCGGTAGGAGAAACAATAATAGACAGAAAGGTAAACAATGAAGGAAGTTCTATAACATTAACTACATCTAAAAATGTTAATTATTTAGTAGTTTATTATTTGTATAATAGCAGTGAAAATGAAGAAGAGATATTAGACAACATAAAAATAGAAAAAGGCTCAGTAGCAACACCATATTCTTCATGCGGAATGGGTAGTGCAGAAGTAGATGTAGTAAATAAGACTTTATTAAATATTGCAAACACAGAGGAAACAACAAAAGGTGGTATAACTTATTCTATTAAAAATGGAATATTAAAGTTAAATGGAACTGCAACCGCTAGTTTTGATATACAGCTATCTAAAAATATAAAAAGGAAAAAAGGAAAATATACACATAGTTCTAGTTATATTCAGTCGGGATTATATATTAGTTTCGACAATTTAGGGTATACAATGATAAGTTCAACAGTCGGAAATAAAAAGACATTTGAAATAACAAAAGATACAACATATAAAACATATTTTATTTGGATAGATAAAGGAACGGTTTTAAGTAATGTTGAAATAAAATTACAATTAGAAGTAGGAGACACAGCAACAGATTTTGTCGAACATCAATCTCAAACAGCAATAATGCCGGTGCAGCAAGAAATGCTGCAAGGAGATTATATAGAAGATGTAGAGCATCATGAATGGGGGAAACTTGTTTTGAAAGGAGACGAGGGCTGGGAAATAGCGTCAACTAATCCGCATCAAGACAAAACAACATATTTTCAAACTCGAAGGTTCGATAATTTGTTAAAAACAGAAGAAATAATTTCAAATTATTTTACTAAAAAAAAATTATGGGAAGAAGATGTAGAAGGAACCGTTTGCGCTCCGTCTAGTGCTTATTCATTAAGAATGCGTGTAAATAAAACAATTGCAAGTACATCTAGTAAATTAAATGCATATCTAAAAGCACGATATGATGCAAATGACCCTATTGTGATTTACTACAAACTAGCAAATGCTATTGACTTAGAGCTAACAGAAGCTCAAAAAGCAGTAAGAGAACAGAAGTTGCATACTTACAAAAACATAACAAATATAAATTTAAGTGATGAATTAGCAAGCATAGATGTAACATATAAAAAAGATTTAGACACAATACTTAATAACTTGCAAGCGCAAATCATAGCAAATGCAAGCGAGGAGGTGACTGAGTAATGATAGATTTAAGCAAAGTATTTAAAAATGCAGTAATAAATTTATACGCAAAAGGTGTATATACAGTAGATTATGCAATAATAGAAGCAAGTAAATTAGCAGATAAAAATAAGATAAATGCTACAGACTACGAAGAATTAATTACATATCTAGCAGAAGAGCAAGCAAAATCTATGCAAAAAGTAGAAGAAAAAACTGAAGAGAACGTTGAAACTACAGAAAAAAATATGGAAGTTGCAGAAACTACAGAAGAAACATCTACAGAAGAAAGTGTGGTGGAGTAGATGGACGAAAAATATATACAAATGATAATAGAAGCAAATCAAAGTGTAAAATCTGCTCACCATAGATTAGATAAAATTGAAGCTGAAATTGGGGAAATAAAGGAGTTAACAATAGCAGTAAAAGAAATAGCAATGGAAACAAAAGCAACAAGAGAAGATGTAAATGATATGAATAGCAGATTAAAAATAGTAGAGGAGAAACCGGCAAAAAATTGGGAAAATTTAATAAAAACAATAATAACTCGGAATTGCAACAGCAGTTCTGGGTTATTTTTTAGCGAAATTAGGGTTATAGGAGGGAAATTTTATGAATAAGAAAATTTTAATAATAGTTGCTTGCATATTAGCTATTCTAGGTGCTTTATGTGGCATATATTTACCAGATTCAGAAATGAATGATACTATTAGTACAGTTCAAAATATGGTTATAGATGAAATAAAAGTAATAAATAATCAATCAACTACTGAAATTCCAGAATTAACAGAAAACAACGAACAAACTGTAGAAGTACAAGAAACAGAATCAGAAGTTTTTGAAGAACAAGGAGAAATAGCTTATAATGGTTCTGATAAAGTCCCAGAAGTAAATGTAGGAGAATATGCAGGTTTAACCTATTATTCTCAAATGGATAATAGATGGAAAAATAAAATGTATTCTATAATAGGAGATTCTAACCAAACAATAGGAAATTCTGGCTGTGGTCCTACATCTGCAGCAATGGTGGTGTCTAGTATTAAGGGAGTAATATCACCCGAAACAATGGCAAATTTGTATGTACAACATGGATATCGCTCGACAAACAATGGTACATATTGGAGTGCGTTCAGATGGACTGCAGATGCATTTAATATAGATTATAAAGAAACATCAAGTTTAGATACAGCAATTAAATTAGTAAAAGATAATAATTATGTCATAGTAAGCTGTGGAAATGGATTATTTACATATGGAGGACATTTTATCGTAATTGTTGGTGTAGAAGGAAACACACTGAAAATATATGATCCTTATCTCTATAGTGGGAAATTTAATACAAGTACTAGAAGAGGAAAAGCAAATGTAGATGGTAATACTGTTTATGTATCAATAGATAATTTTAGAAATTATGCAAATGCTAGAGGATATTTCTGTTTTAAAAATGATAGAACAGAAATAAAGGAAAATACTACAGCTACAGTTGTAACTAATAACATAACATCTAATGTGACAAATGTAAATTATAATGTAAAAGTAACAGCTAATAGTGGGCTTAATATAAGAAATGGTGCAAGTACAAGTTACAGTAGAGTCGGAGGATATTCTAAAAATACAGTAGTAACTATATTGGCAGAAAGCAATGGATGGGGAAAAACTGATAAAGGTTGGATTTGTTTAAGCTATACCAGTAAAACTATAAGTGATACAACGATAGTTCAAAACAGTTCAAAATTTAACAGTTATACAACAGGAACATATAAAGTAACTGCATCAGTATTAAATGTTAGGACAGGTCCATCAACCAAATATTCAGCAAAAACATATTACCAATTAACTGCTAATGCCAGAAAACAAAATAAGAATTTAGGAAATTACTATACTAATGGATATAGGAAGGGTACTATGTGTACAGTATCAAAAATATCTGGAAATTGGGGATTAACTCCAAGTGGCTGGATATGTTTAGGTTACTGTCAGAAAATAAAATAATAAAGTAGAAGAGGATAATTAATATATCCTCTTCATAATAATATTTCCTTCACTATTTTCAATATTATTTTTAAGTAACAATTGTTTTATTTTATTATCATATTTTAAATCCCATCTCCAAGGCCTTCTCAATTGTGAAAGTAAAGTATATAGTTGATTTGATATATTGATTATATCCTGTCTTATAGCTTTTTGATTGTTAATTGAATAATCATAAGTCAATTTTTTTAACTTATCTTTTAAATCTTTTTTTAAAGATTTAAAGTATGCAAAATCTAAGTCACAAGCAATTAACTCCATAGAGTTTAATCTGTAAGCATTATTCTGAAAATCAAATAATATCTCTTCGTATGAACTAGTAAATTGTTTTAATCTTGTTTTATTAAAGTCTATATTAAATTCCGAATTATTTATATAATTAAAAAAGTTATCGTAAATATCCTCATACAAAAATATATAATAATCATCATAATTAAGATTTACAAATTTTAATATAGATTCAGTTAAAGTATCTGCTAAATAGTAGTAATAACTATAAAAATTAAACTGATTTTCTAAGTTTCTTTTTCTTTCTTTTTCTTCTTTAATGACATGAGAAACATAAACTATAACTATAGAAGTTATAATAGTTCCTTTAGTTTCCCATATTGCATCAAAAATGTTATTATATAATGTAATATGTTTTCCAATAAAATAAATAATTGTAATGTATAAGAGCATGATTATCAAAGTATAAATAATTGAACTTGAATATTTAATTAGTCTTTTTAAAAATCTTCTACTTCTTACAATATATTTTAAATATAACTTTATAAGCAATATTTTTAAATATATCGTTTTAGATACTGTAGAAGATATGTGCTTATATGTCAAAATATAAGATTTTTTCATAAAATTTCTCCAATCATTTTTATTTAATCTTATCCCGTATTTTTCTATTGATTATATAAATATTTTGTAATAAAATCAATATTCTTGTCGAAAAATTGTGTAATTATATTGTTGAAAAATAACGTAAAGCTGATATAATATAAAAGACATATAGGAGGGAGATACTATGAATAATATAAAATTAACATATGGTAATGAAGGATTTAAAGAAATAAAAGATTTTCTAAATCAAAATTATAACGAAACTTATACATTGTCTATTTATGATATGCTGCAACAATCAACAGTTGAAATTGAATGTTCCATTAATGATATGTTGCCTATTATTATGAAAATAGTAAATATTGAAAAAGACTTTCCAGATTGGATAGGAGTAAACGAAATATCTGAATCATATGTAGTTGGAATGAACTTAACTAGAGGACACATACACGCACCAGGTATATATGAATTTGTAGATGGCGAGCTAAAAGAAAATAAATTCTAAAAGACTAGCAATAGTCTTTTTTTCTTGCATTCAGAAGGCTAGCAAACGCTAGTCTTTTAACATGTTCGACAAAATTCACGATACAAAGTAAACATAAAGTAGTACAATTAAAGTAAGAGGTGATCACTATGAAAAATTATAGAATAGAGTTGCTTATTACGAAGAATCGTGCAAGATTAGAACGAATGATAAAAGAAGATTATAGTAGAAATAAAATATTAAGACAGAGTCAAAAGTTAGATAAGTACATAAATATAATAATGAGAGAACTAGTAAAATAGTTCTCTTTTAGCATAATAAATAAAGTTCTGCAAATACTAAAAGCGGTGATTTTATGAACTATTATAAAAAGAGTTTAAGAGAATTTAAAAGAGTGTTAAAGAAGAATAAAAATATAACAAAAGAGGAATGGGATAAATACGCAGAAGAGAATTGTTTGTTTAGTAGTTTTACTTTAGAAGCGCATAGAGATGTAAATAATTTTGAAGAACTGAAGAAAATTTATACGTTTTAGCGGAAAAGTATAAAAACCACCATAGTGGACACAATATGTGTTAAAAAAGAAAATGGTGGTACTTGTGCAAATAATTATTAAATTAAAAGAGGTTAGAGAAAAATATAATATAAGTATAAGAGATTTAGCAAGAATAACAGGAATATCAAAATCACATTTAAATTATATTGAAAGAGGAGAAAAAGAACCATCTTTATCTATTATAATTAGAATAGCAGTAGCACTAAATATAGATGAGAAAGAACTATATGAGGTGAAGAAATGATATATCTAGACATAGCAGAACAAATAGAAAAGACGAGAAAGATCCTACATCGAAATATTGAAAGATACGGATTAAATTCAAAAGAAGTGCGAGAAGTAAGCTTGCAATTAGATGAGCTAATTAACATGTATTACGGAAAAGACAGAGAAGAAACAATGCAAGCAGAATATAAGATTGCATATGAAGAATTAAAAAGATTAACTAGAATGTTAAAAAAATTTCCGACTGTAGAACAATGGGACGAGTTTGCGAATAAAAATAATTTTTTATCTTCTACTACAATCAAGTTTATAAGTAAAACAAACTGGAATAAGCTTAGAGACAAAGTAGTTTCAGAAGTTATAAAAGGAAAAAAAGAGTAACTTTATGTTACTCTTTTGTCGAAAACGAGCCATTGATTTCCGTGTTTTATATGTTATATAATGTCTTTAACAAAAAAAGAGATAGCTCAGCTGCAACTGAAACTATCTCGGGAAGTATACATTCAAAAACTATATACAGTTTAAGTATACTTCCGTTTTCGACAATTGTCAAGAAGAGGAGGAATACATATGGAAAGCATTGTGAATGAATTAAGTAGAAGGTGTTGTAAAAGTGAAAGGTTTATTGTATTATTAATTAAAATTTGTGAAGATAATAATATAAAAGATGCATCAAACTACATACAAAAATTTTTAACGAAGTGTGTCAAATAAGTGTGTCAAAAATATAAATTCAAGGTAAATTAATAGTTAAATAGGTATTTATAAGAGATAATAAAACAAGACTGAAAATCCCTGTGTCCCTGGTTCGATTCCAGGTGAAGCCACCAAATAAAAACCGTTATATCAATAGATGTAACGGCTTTTTTTGTTTCTATAATATTTTAGATGTTTATAAATATTCTTTTATTAAATAATAATTTTATCATTTAATATGTCAAAAAAGTGTGTCAGATTCAAATATAAAAATATTTTTTAAAAATATGATAATAACATTGTAAAAATTTTATTTATGCTTTATTAATAATTTTAGTTACATATTTTATTAATATTTATTTGCAGAGTAAAACATTTCTAAAAATACCTTTTTAATAAATTTGCTTGAATATAACTTAGATATATGTTAGACTTTGAAATAGAAAAATTAGAGTAGAAAATAAATAGTAAAGACCTAATAAACGGGAAGTTGTTATTAGGGCAAATAAAATAATTTTATGCTTATTTATTTTCGCATTCCGCTAATAAAAGAAATTTTGTAAAGAAGAAAATAAACTTCTTTTCTTTTGTTGCGGAAAAGCAATAAAGGAGGGAGTTTTTTTATGTCAAAAAATAAGAAAATTATATTATCAGCAATATTTTTAGCATTATTAATAATATTATCAAGGATATTATCAATAAAAACACCAATAGTAAAAATAAGTTTTGCATTTATCCCAACAATGCTTTGTGCTATATGGTTAGGACCAAAATGGACGGTATTAGTAAATGTATTAGGTGATATAATAGGAGCAATATTATTTCCAACAGGACCATATTTTTTAGGATATACAATAAGTACAGCAATTGCTGGATATATATATGGAGTGCTATTATATAAAAAAAGTAATAGTACATATACAAATAGCCAGTTTGCATTAAGAACTGTAATTGCAACAATATTAGTTGCAGTAATAGTAAATATGGTATTAAACACATTTTGGACAAGTATAATAACAGGTAAAGCTTTTGTTGTATTATTTACAGCGAGATTTGTAAAACAAATAATAATGATTCCAATACATATAAGTGTTATTTTGTTTTTAGAGAGCACTCTAAGAAAACCATATGAAAAGTATTTGAGGAGTGATGATATTGATTAATATAGAAAATGTATCGTACAAATATAAAAATGGTAAACAAGTTCTAAAAAATATAAGTTTTTCAGTAAAAAAAGGAGAGATAATAGCAATTGTTGGGAAAAATGGATCAGGAAAATCAACAATAGGAAAACTTATTTCAGGAATATTAAAATTAAAAGAAGGAAAGATTTTAATAGATGATATTGATTTATCAAAAAGAAAAAATAGAGAGCTAATAAATTCAAAGGTGGGCATAGTCTTTCAAAATCCAGATAGTCAAATAATATTTGGAAATATTAAAGATGAATTTTCGTATATTACACAAGATGAAGCTGTTATAGATGAGGTTCTAAAATATGTGGATATGTTTGAATATAAAAATAATGATTTATATTATTTGTCACTAGGTCAAAAGCAGCGAATAATGATTGCAGAAGTTTTAGCTAAGAAACCACAATATATAATTTTTGATGAACCAACTACAATGATAGATAGTATTGGAAAAGAAAAAATATATAAAATAATACAAAAACTAAAGAATGAAGGATATACAATAATATGTATAACAAACTTAGCAGATGAAATATTATTAGCAGATAGAACAATAATTTTAAATAATGGCAAAATAGTGGAACAAATAGAAAAATCGGAATTAATAGAAAAGTCAAAAGTTTTTGAAAAATATGAAATAAAAGTTCCAACTTTGCTAGAGTTATTAATAAAGTTAAAAAATAATGGGATTAAGCTAGATACTAATAAAAATTTAACTATTGATTCATTTGTAGAAGAATTAATTATAAAATTAAAAAAGTAGGAGGATATATAGCAAAATGGAAATACTCAAATTTTTTATATTTATTATAATGGTAACCGCTATATTTTTTCTACCACAATCTGAAATTTTATTTGGAATAATAATATTAAGTAATATAGATGCAATAATATTACTAAAAATTTCAATAATAAAAGAGATAAAACAACTATTTAAAATATTACCATATATAATACTTACTTTTTTTATAAATATAATAATAAGTGGAATAAATGAGGCAATATGGGTTGCAATAAAATTTTTTATTGTATGCAATATTACATACATATATTCAGCAATAAGTAGTAAAACAACAATTGCAAGTACAATAAAAACATTATGCAGGCCATTAGTTTTGTTTAATGTAAATATAGAAGAAATAGAAATAATTGTGGCTATATCTCTATCTATAATTCAGATACTAAAAAAAGATCTACTTGAGATAAAAGATGTATATAAATACAAAAATCTTAAAATTAATGTAAAAAATATAAAGCACAGTATGGTGATATTTTTTATTGGAATAATAAAAAGAACAAATCAAATAGATGAAGCTTTAATTGCAAAAGGGAAAAGATACTAAAAGGTTAAAAATAATTTTAAGAATAAACATAAGTTATATAATTTAAAATATAAATTTCATGAAATAAAAGGATTAGTATTGTATGAAAGAAATTGGTATGTTAGAATTATCAAAGGCAAAATTAATTAAGGAGGAATAAAATTTATGGAATATGTTATTGCAGGAGTTGTTGTAGCAATTATAATTGGAATTTTCTTTATAATAGCAAAGAAAGATGGGGAAGCATTAGAAAAAATGGTTTCAAATATAACAGAGGAGCAAAAAAATAAATTAGCGTTAACAGATATACAATTTATAGATAATAAAAATGAATGGATTCAACAAGGAATGGTATATGAAATTAAAGATAAAGGAAATAAAGTGGCTTTAAAAGTATTATGGCATAACAAAGTAATGCAAAATAATGGTTATGACAAGCTTACATATGCAGATGTAACAATAAAAAAATCTGAACAAGAAGAACATAATTTAAAAGTTGGGGATTTTGTAAAAATGCATATTGCACCTGAAAAAACAGTTGGAACAGTAAAAATACTTTGGGATTAATTAAATTATATGGCAGGGATAAGGAGATTTTTATAAATAGTAATGACAGATTATAATAATGAAATAGTAAAACAAACGATAGAAAAATATAAATTAGATTTAGGAGAAAAGTTTGAATATGTAGGTGGAACTATAATACAAAGAAATGAATTTCAAACATATACAAAAATTTTATTTTGCGAAGATGGATTTGTAGATGAAAATAATGTTCCATATATAATGGAAAGTGTTGTTCCAAAAGGTATAACTAAAAGAGATAGAATACTTGTTTTTTATAGAGATGATGGAACTAGATACTTAATTCCAATAGATGGTGACAACTGGAAGTTGGTTGGAAACAATTCTCCAGAATATGTAAAAAATATAGATTATGGAAAAGCAAAAAAGATAGTACATAGAAATGCTTTGAAAGTAGAAAAAGAATCAATAAAACTATCAAAAGAAGAAAAATCAAATTTGTTAAATGAATATAGTAAAATACTAAAAAGAGGAAATTGTATTGTTGCAGGAATCTTTATGAGTTTAGTATGGTTTATTATAATAGGTTTGATAACTATCTTTTCAATTACAGCTATAGAAACTAATGATGTTTTAGGAGTGTTAGTTTTAGTAATTGGAGTGCTTTTTTGGATACTTATTTCGATTTTTACAATTCGCTTTTTTTATAAATTACCATTGAAAACTTTAAAAAATGCAAATTATAAAAAAGCAATTTTATTTGAGGGAATAGCTAAAGTAAAACCAAGATTTGTAGTGTATGGATATTATTATGATGGAAGTAATTGGACATTAGGATATTATACAATACCTTTGGGAAATGAGCAAATTTTTGAAAATCTTAGATATGGAGAGATTATTTATAGATATTCTAAAAATGAATATCCTACAAATGAAGAAATGTGTTTTTTTAGTAAAAAATAAAGAAAAAAGAGAGGAATACTAGTATTAAGTAATTTGGTGATAAAGTATAAAAAATAAAATTAATGGTATTTTATAACCTATAGTTAAGCTAATAAAGTTACCTCTTATTTTTTATGAAAAGAGTGAATGAATATGTATATAAAAATGCAAGCAAAGTTTGAATATGAATTTTAATATAGATATGGATAATTATTTATAGTAGGAGAAAATAATGAAAGTATTAACAATAAAACAACCATGGGCAACTTTGATTATGCAAAAAGATAAAAGATTTGAATTTAGAAGTTGGCAAACTAAGTATAGAGGAGATTTATTAATACACGCGGGAAAAGGGATTGATAAAGAAGCGATGAAAAGATTAGAAAAATATATTCCAAGTGATATGCCAACTGGAAAGATTTTGGGGAAAGTAACTTTAGTAGATTGCATAAAAATGTTTCCTGAATTTAAAGAAATGTTATTAAAAGAGAATAAAGATATATATACAAAGAGTTCGTTTAAAGAAAATTATGGTTGGCAAATGGAAAATGTAGAGGTGTTTGAAAAACCAATAGAAGCAAAAGGAAAATTGAGTTTGTGGGAGTATGAAGTGGAAGATGAAAAGAACTCATAACTCTAAGGTGAGTTTGAAATAATTTTGCTTTACAATTTTGATTTAATCGTTACAGCTTGAGTGG
>ERZ779671.158-NODE-158-length-36744-cov-4.233122_pt1 | contig 36744 bp, 30 predicted proteins | sample MGYA00511074_ERZ779671 | MGnify/ENA primary metagenome ERZ779671 (study PRJEB29588, sample SAMEA2158454) | human gut metagenome | biome: human gut; feature: human-associated habitat; material: faeces | place: Denmark | collected 2008/2010 ... | reverse complement strand
ATCCCCTACTATCCTCTATAGGAAAGATTCTTTCCAAGATGGTAGCAGGTTAATGTTTCATTGACTAAAGACTATTCGTCCGACAGTCGTTACATTATCGTCCGACATATGTTTAATTATCGTCCGATAGCTGTTGGACGATAATTAAACATATGTCGGACGAATAGTTTTTAGTAAGCAAGAATATAAAATATAGCGGCGCAACAATCATTTGCTCCCAAAGCTTCCCTTTATTATTTACGGAGGCCTTCAAAAACAGTCCTCATTCACGGTTCATCAAACGATGCTCTGCCATCTGCTCGAACTTCGTGCCGGGACGTCCGTAATTGGCATACGGATAAATGGAGATGCCTCCGCGCGGGGTGAAGATACCCGTCACCTCAATATACTTAGGGTTCATCAAATGAATGAGGTCTTTCATTATGATGTTCACGCAATCCTCGTGGAAAGCACCATGATTGCGGAAGCTGAACAAGTAGAGTTTCAAACTCTTGCTCTCTACCATCTTGACATCGGGGATATAGCAAATACGGATTTCCGCAAAGTCCGGTTGCCCCGTGATGGGACAGAGGCTGGTGAATTCGGGGCAGTTGAAACGCACCCAGTAGTCATTGCCGGGATGCTTGTTATCAAATGCCTCCAATACTTCGGGGGCATAGTCCTGACGGTATTCTGTCTTTCTCCCCAAAAGGGAAAGTTGGTCTTTCAATTCTGTCATAGCCATATATTTTTAGTGATACAAGTGTGCCTCATTTAGTAGAAGCCAAAAACTTTTCCAATCCTTCTCTGCGCAACGTGCATGCCGGGCAGTGTCCACAACCGTCTCCCGGAATACCGTTATAGCAAGTCAGCGTTTCGTGGCGTATAAGTTCGAGCACTCCAAGCTCGTCTGCCAGCGCCCAGGTCTCCGCTTTGTCAATCCACATCAGTGGTGTGTGCAGTACGAATTGCTCGTCCATAGCCAGGTTCAGCGTCACGTTAAGCGACTTGATGAAAGCATCCCGGCAATCGGGATAACCGCTGAAATCGGTCTGCGACACCCCCGTCACAATATGATTAATCCCCCGCTCGCGGGCGTAGACGGCGGCTATACTCAGGAAAAACAGATTGCGTCCCGGCACAAAAGTATTCGGAAAGCTGTCTGCCGGCTTCTCCTGGTCCATCTCCATGCCGGCATCTGTCAATGAGTTACGTCCCAGCCGGCCGATAAAGGAAACATCCATTACTTCGAACTCCACACCTGCCTTACGGGCAATGGTCCTCGCCAAGTCCACTTCCTTCTGATGTTTCTGTCCATACAGAAAACTCAGCGCATACACTTTCTTAAATTCACGTTTTGCCCAAAAGAGGCAAGTGGTCGAGTCCTGCCCGCCACTGAATACCACCAAAGCAGTGTCCCTATTCATCTTGTTAAAAGCCTCTCTGTTGCCCTCCCCCGTAGGGAGGGAAACAGAGAGGGCATTGCTAATTATTTGTTTGACATAATAACTGATTTCCCCTCACTACGGGTAAGGGGCTTTAAATATCGCCTATTTTCCATACTTTATAGGAGATGCCTTCATCATAGACATCACTACCGTCTATCCGCTTAATAGCTTTTACCACACGGATAGTCACAGGCAGTATCAATACCTCGTACATGGACTTCAGCAGAATCTGGATACACATCATCACCAGCAACTCCCGCCATGCAATGATTCCTCCGAACGCCACCGGAAAGAAAATCAACGAGTCTGCCGTCTCACCAACCACCGTCGACCAAATGGCACGTGCGGAGAAATTACGCCCGTTGCTTGCCAGTTTCATGCGGCTCATTACGTAGGCATTCAGAAAAGAGCCCACCAAGAATGCCGTCAGACTGGCTATGACAATACGGGGCGCCATTCCAAAAACGAAATTGAAATGCGCGGCACCATCCCAGAAAGGGGCGGCAGGCAACGCCACGGCTATCAGTCCCAGCATTACCACAAAAAAGTTCATGGCAAAACCGCTCCAGATAATCAGGCGGGCTTTACGAAAGCCCCAAACCTCGGCAATGCAATCGTTGATAATATAAGAAATCGGGAAGACCAGCAATCCGGCTGTTACGGTAATACCAAAAACCTGGATAACTTTAGTCTCAAGAAGATTGGCTGCAATCAGGCATACATTGAACAGAATGCCCAGCAACATAAAAGGTACAGATACTTTTTGTTTCATACTCCTGTTTTTTACGTGGTGTTCTAGAATACACGACCGCTATTCACGGCATCATACATTTTAAATCCGGTTGCAAAGGTACAACAAGTTTTGCAAATGAACAAACAACATATATTTTAACTAAAACTCAAGCAAGACAAAGCTCCTTTTTTTTATTCGAAGTAATTACAGACAGTGCATATTTAGTTAACGAGACTTAAATAAGATTTCCCAAACCAAGAATATTATTTACAATAGTTTTAAAAAACATAAACCAATAGCATAAAAATCAATATATTAACTGATTTTAGCACAAAATCAAAAACATGCAACCAAGTTTGCTCTCAAACAAGATTTCATTCACGCAAATTTCTTAAGCAAATAAAATAATGGACAACATATTTTAATACATACGATTCTATATTTTAAATAATGAAAATTAGGATTATATTTGATAACAACAATCCGGAAGCTCTGGAAAGCACATTGATATTAACCAAGAATATACCATATTATATATAGTAACCTTAGAAAAACAATGAATGCCTATGATTTACCCGAAAGCCCCAAGACACTATTAGTGTCATCTTCTATTCAACCTATTTATTTTGAGATCCATTAGCTTAAACAAAAAACATCTATTATGAATGAAAATCGTAAACGAGGAACATCGAACAACAAAATCCTCACAGCAATTGCCATCGCCTCCCTATTTATAGGAAGCAGCAAAATCATGGCAATAGAGACCTACTCGGAAAATTCATTCGGAGTGACAGAACAGATGCAGGCACAAACAGCCCGCGGTATCATTGTCGACCAGAATGGAGAGCCTATCATCGGAGCAAGTATCTTGGAAAAAGGTACTACCAATGGAGTTACCACCGACTTATACGGTAAATTCTCGCTAAACGTAAAAAGAGGTGCCACCCTGGTCATTTCCTACATCGGTTATAAGACGCAGGAAGCCAAAGCAGATGCCAACATGAAAATCACCCTTACAGAAGATTCCGAACTACTGGATGAAGTAGTTGTTGTCGGTTACGGTGTACAGAAAAAGAAACTTGTCACCGGCGCCACTGTACAAGTGAAAGGAGAAGACATAGCCAAGCTGAACACTGTGGATGCCCTGGGCGCTTTGCAGAGCCAGTCACCGGGTGTCAACATCACGCAAAACAACGGCTTCCTGGGTTCGGGCTTTAAGGTGAATATCCGCGGTATCGGTACTACCGGAACCTTCTCCCCGCTTTATGTGGTAGATGGAGTTGCCAACGGTAGCATCGACGGACTGAACCCGAGTGACATTGAATCTTTGGACGTCTTGAAGGATGCCGCTTCTGCCGCCATCTATGGTGCGCGTGCTGCCAACGGCGTTATCCTGATTACCACCAAACGAGGTAAAACCGGCGTTGCCGAAGTCAGTTACGACGGCTATGTCGGCGTGCAGAACCTTTACAAAATCCCTACTATCCTCAATGCCCAAGAGTACATGATGATGCAGGATGAAGGCCGTGTAATGGACGGATTGAGTCCGTACAACTGGGCGACCTATATTCCGGAAAGGGATTTGCAGGCCATACAGAACGGAACATGGAAAGGGACAAACTGGCTGAAGGAAGTACTGAATGAAGATGCATTGGTACAGAACCACGCAGTCAACATCACCGGAGGAACAGACCGTTCCAGATATGCCATAGGTATTTCATACACCAACCAAGAAGCCACCATGGGAGTTCCCGGCGAATTTCCAGAAATGAACCGCTACAACTTCCGCGTCAACTCGGACCACGTAGTCATGAAAAAAGGCAATCTTGACTTCTTGAAAGTAGGCGAAACCATCAACTACAAATATTCGCAAACGCAAGGTTCATTCGGAACCGGCGGCATTTATTGGAACGGAGTGCACAATATGCTCATCATGAGCCCGTTGATGCACCCTTACAATTCAGACGGGGGCTACTACCTCTATGCAGACCAGGAAAAGGATAACTACAAATGGGATATCTCCAACGGAGCCAATAAAAACCCGATAGCTTATCTGGACTACTATATGAACCAGAACCTAAGCAAGTCCCATTACATGCAGAGCAGCTTCTATGCAGAACTGCAACCCATCAAGAACCTGCGTATCAAGAGCCAGTTCGGTTACATCATGGGAGCCTCCAGTTATCGTTCCTATTTGCCGAGATTCGATTATCTGAGTGCGTCACTCAACAACGCAGAAGACAAGGTTACCCAATCCATGTCTATGTATAACCGTTGGTCATGGGACAATACAGCCAACTACATCTTCAATATCGATGACCACAACATCGACGTCCTGGTAGGTCAGAGTATTGAAAAATGGGGTATGGGAGAAGAAATGAGCGGTTCAGCCATAGGCTCAAACTTCTATGATTTCAAGCACGCTTATTTGTCCAATGTTCCATTGACCGCCAACAGTGTGTCCTCCTTGACTGGCAAGCCTAACGGGGAAGGTTCCATCGCCTCCTTCTTCGGACGTGTCAACTACAACTATCAAGAGAAATACATGGCTTCTGTCATCATGCGTGCGGACGGTTCCTCCACTTTTGCCCGCGGACACCGCTGGGGATACTTCCCTTCAGTATCCGCCGGATGGGTTATCAGCAACGAGTCCTTCATGTCAGGAATCAAATGGCTGGACTTCTTAAAGCTACGCGCTTCCTGGGGGCAAAACGGTAACTGTAATGTATCTACTTTCCAATATCTTTCACTGATAACTTCCAACAATGGATATGGCGGTTATACGTTCGGCGACTCCATGGACCTCATCAGTACCGGTTCATACGCCTACCGACTGACCAACCCGGACCTTACCTGGGAAACACAGGAGCAATTGAATTTCGGTATCGATGCACGCTTCTTGAACAACCGCCTGGGCTTTGAATTCGACTGGTATAACAAAAATACCAGAGACTGGCTGGTTACGGCTCCGGTACTCTCTTCCTTCGGTGCCAATGCAGTGTCCGTCAATGGCGGTAATGTAAAAAACACGGGTATTGAAGTAGGACTCCACTGGAACGACAACATCGGAAAGGATTTCCAATATGGAGCCAACCTGACCCTTGCTCACAACAAGAATGAAGTGACCAAGATTGCCAACAAAGACGGAATCATCCACGGTAGCGGCAGCGTTCTGTGGGAAGGAGCCGAAGAGTGCTTCCGTGCTGAAGTAGGCAAACCCATCGGCTACTTCTACGGCTACAAGAGTAACGGCATATTCCAGAATCAGGAACAGATAGACAACTACAAAGGTCCGAAACTGAACGGCGACAAGACACAGCCGGGTGACGTAATCTGGGCAGACACCGACAATAGCGGTACGCTCGATGCCAATGACCGTACTATGATAGGTAACCCGAATCCCGACCTGACAATGGGACTTTCCCTGAATGCCAGCTGGAAGGCCATTGACTTCTCAATCACTACTTACGGCGCATTCGGCCAGCAGATTCTGAAGTGTTATCGTGACTTCTCCTCCTCACCCTTGAATAACTATACAGCAGAGATATTCCAACGCTGGCACGGCGAAGGTACGTCCAACAAGTTCCCGAGACTGTCCAGCGCTTCCAGCTCCAACTGGAACAGAGTATCAGACATTTATATCGAAGATGGAGACTATCTCAAGATAAAGAACATCACTGTGGGATTCGACTTCAAGAAAGCATTCAAAAAGTTACCGGTACAACAGCTGCGTCTGTATCTGACCGCACAGAACCTCTTTACCTTCACCGGCTATTCCGGTATGGACCCGGAAATCGGTTACGGCGGCGACGATTATGGTTGGGCATCAGGCATCGACCTGGGCTACTACCCCAGTGCACGTACCTATATGATAGGCTTAAATGTAAAATTCTAATTAACCGAAGAAATTATGAAAAAGATATTATTCATAGCATCAGCAATACTGATTCTTCTTTCAGGATGCGAAAACTTCCTCGATTCGGAACTTCTGACCGAAAAGACAACCGCCAACTTCCCGGAGACAGAAAAGGATGCCCAAGAGATGGTGACGGCCATATACGCCCATCTGTTGTTTGAAAGTCCTGAAACCTCTTCCCAGTATTACATTGCCCAGTTGGCAGGTGACGACTGTCTGGGAGGCAACCTCTCCTACTCCAACAACTGTGCCACCAACTTCCTTATGTACAGTGGCAATCTGAATACATTTGCCGGCATCTGGGACCGTTGCTACACCCTTATCAACCGTGCCAACAATGCCATCAACACAATGGAGAATGTGAAATCATGGTCCAGCGAGAGCGAACGTAACCGACTTTTCGGTGAGTCTTACTTCCTGCGTGCCATGGCTTATTATGAGCTGGCACAAGTCTTTGGCGGAGTTCCTTTACGCACCACACTGGAAAGTACCAACCTGCCGCGTGCATCCGTAGACGAAATCTACACCCAGATTGCAGCCGACTTGAAAAACGCTATCGAAATGATGCCGGCAAAGATTTATCCGAAAGGCTCAGACATGACCGGACACGCTACAAAATATGCTGCCGAAGCCATGATGGCACGTGTATTCCTTTTCTATACCGGACGCTACGAAAAAAACGAACTCCCCAACGGAACTACCAAAGAGGAGGTCATCTCTTGGATAGATGACTGTGTAAACAACTCCGGTCATAAACTGGTGTCCGACCAACGCAACATCTGGGCCTACACCAACGATGCTACCGAAGACAATACCGAAGGGTTCCGTTACCAATACGTTATCAACCATAACCTGAAATGGGAAGGAAACAGTTCCGACGAAACTTTATTCGCCAACAAACATAACCTGAAATCCGACTGGACCTATACCTGGTTCTCCAACACATGCGCGCAATTCTATTCACCGTCTGCCGACAACTATTCCAACAAAGACAGTTATCCCTTCGGCACCGGTTGGGGAGCTGGCCCCGTATCTCCGGCTATGGTCAACGAATGGAAAGACTGGGCCGCCAAGCAGACCTATACGGACGGTTACAAGGAGGATCCCCGTCTGACCGGTTCCATATGGTCGTACAAAGCACTCGACCCGAATATTGCCGGCAATGTGCTGATGGACTGCACCATGGACGAGGGTGAACCGGAATATACCGTATCCTATCGTTACTATGAACAAACCGGCTATTTCCAGAAAAAATACATCAATATCAATTCCTACAATGAAGGCAAAATCGAACCTTTTGGCAAGCAGATGTTCCCCGGAATATCTTCGCAGACATCCCAACAGCTACTCCAAATTGCCGACTTGATTCATATCCGTTTTGCCGACGTCCTGCTCATGCAGTCCGAGCTGAAGCAAGACGCTACGGGTCTGAACAAGGTACGTGCCCGCTCCCACTTGGCTCCGGTTGCCTACTCTCTGGAAGCCATCAAGCAGGAACGCCGCTGGGAACTTGCATTCGAGTCCATCCGCTGGTGGGACATCCTTCGCTGGTCGGGTCCTTCACTCGAAGAAGCCGGTGACATACTCAACAAACAGACCGGGTTCAATATAATAAATGCCGCTACGGTGGTACCGATGGTAAAATTCGACTATAAGAAACGCTTACAGGCAACCCAAGGCTACTGGCCCATTCCGCAAGACGAAATCGACATCTCCAATGGAGTCCTTGAGCAGAATCCAGGCTGGGATGCATCTGCCCAGTTCTCGGATTGGAACAATATGTAAGGAGTATTAACCTATAAATAAAGACAATATGAAAGTAACAAAAATATTGATAGCAATGCTTGCTTCAGCCTTCATCGTTACTGCATGCGATCCTATCGAAGACGAAGACTTGCGAGACAAATATGTGACTGATGCCGGTACGCCCATTACCAAAGAGGCATTACAAGCTGCCATATCCATTACCCAACCCTTCCCCAACCAAGACGGAGTAGTGGAAGGCGACCAGTATATCGCCTTGAAAAACTCCCGCCCGGACATTGGCGGTTCATGGCACATAGAATGGGGGGACGAAGGAAGTAAACAAAGTAAGACACTGGTCACGGACAACGCTACGGTCATCATGGAATCCAATGCAGACTATTCCATCTACTATATGGGTATTTCCGCCAATCAGATTATCAAGACAGATCCGGTTGTAGTGACTGTGACCAATGTATTCGACGATTGGTCCACTTACTTCACCGGTGCAACCGACAAGAGTGACAAATCTGCCAAGAAAACCTGGAAGTTCCGTGAAGTCAGCTGGGGTTCCGTCTGCAATATGGGGGCTCATGGAGGCTGGAAATATACCAGTGCAGGCTATACTCCCGAATCAAATTTTGCCTGGTGGGCCAATGTCACTGCCGCCGAAGCCGGAGACCAGTCCATGGTATTCGAATTCGACGGAAACAAGATGAAAACCTATGATGCCAGCGGAAACCTGAAGGCAGAAGGTACTTTCTCCTTCACACACGAAAAACCGGAAGACGGAGTACTGGGTGAACTGATAACAAGTATCCCCACCATCGGAGGAAATTATGACGACAACGGACAAAGCGTAGGCAGCAACAAATTTTGGCTGCTGACACTGGATGAGAACTATATCACAATCTATCATCCCGGCAAGTATAGCGGTGGTGTGGATTGGGCCGACAGCGGCTGGTATGCTTATTTCAAGACTGAAGCAGAAACCGATTCTGAATAATATGCACTCTCTATGAAAAGGAAACTGCTATTTATAATAGCTACTGTCTTTCTAGTAGCCGCATGTCACAATGACGACTACATGCCCGGACTGCCAGCTCCGGGAAATGAAGACAACGAGACCGAAATGGCCGAGCAGGTTGCAGGCCGGGTTGCATTGGGCTACGTCACTTATTATGGCACATCCATACCCGATGCCAAATACCTGACCCACATAAACTACGCTTTTGCAGAATTATATGTTAAAAACGGAATTTATGAAAAGTTTGGCCTGCAAGGTGATAAATCCCGTTTTGATAAGGTAAAGAAAATAAAGAGCCAGTATCCACATGTGAAGATATTACTCTCTTTTACCAATAGCGTTTCCAATACTGACAATTCCCAGGACGGAGGTTTCTCCGCCCTGGCGAAGAGTCCGGAAATGCGCAAGCAATTCGCACAAGACTGCAGAGCCTTTGTTCTGAGTGAGGGCATAGACGGTATTGACATTGACTGGGAATTTCCCGGTATGACTTTCAGCAGCAATGCCTATGACGAGTTGGTAGATGTGGAGAACTTCACCCTATTGATGAAAGACTTGCGTGCAGAGTTGAGGCAGTCCACCCTATTGACCTATGCAGGTTATTGCATGGACAAGCGTCCCCAAGGCGAAGGCTACAAATATATTGATGTAAAGGCTGTAGACCCGTATGTAGATTTCGTCAATATCATGGCCTATGATCTGGTTGGTGCCCCCCAGCATCAATCAGCATTGAACAAGCCAAGTAATTACTGGGACTGCCAGCGTTCCGTAGACGAATACCTGAATGCAGGGGTATCTGCCGACAAATTAGTGTTGGGAATTCCGTTCTACGGAAGAGCCGATTTCAATGCCGGCGGCAGCATCAATTATCGGGATATTCTCAACCTGAGTAAGGATGACGGCTATGTCATCGAAAATTGGGATACAGAAGGCAATGTCCCCTATGTCACCAAAAACGGCAGTTTCTACTGTGGTTACGACAATCCCCGCAGTATTGCCGCAAAAGGTGAATGGATATTAAAAAATGGCATGAAAGGCATGATGTTCTGGGATTATGAAGGCGATGACACCATGGGAACTCTACGCAAAGCGCTGTGGAATGCCGTCATGAAAAAATAAGTAACTTAACACACATTCTCAGGAGGTTATTCCGGAAATTAGGGTAAGGGTAATTTTGCATACGATCTTCATTCAAGGCAAGAATACTGACGGAATAACCTCCTTTCCTCCTCCAAGACTACAAAACCTTTTTTCATTTAAGTTGTTGAAAGCACATTCATCAAAACCTAACTTAAATGAAAACAATCTTAAAAGCAATGTTTCTGTTGTGCGTAGCCGGACTTCCCTTGTCCACTATCCATGCACAAAAAAAAGAGATCATCGATGACGAAGCCCCCAACGGCATTGTCATAGTTACCATCGACAAAGCGGGCGACGAGATTATCCGCATCATGAATGAGTCACAATTGCCTTACATCCATGACCCGAAAGCTCCCCGCTTCCTATTGATGGACAAACAAGGCAAATTCGCCCTGGGTATCGGAGGGTATGTCCGTGCCACCGGCGAGTATGATTTTGGAGGTATTGTGGATGATATTGACTTTGTTCCTGCCAACATTCCAAGCATTAGTAAAATCAAAAATCAATTTCAAATGGATGCCAGTACGGCCACTATCTTTCTGAAATTAGTCGGACACACCCGGCTATTGGGTGACTTCACAGTCTATACAGCCGGAAATTTCCGAGGAGGAGACAAAACATTCCAGCTACGGAATGCTTATATGTCATTCCGAAATATAACGGTGGGATATACTTACGGCGGTTTCATGGACTTAGGCGCCCTCCCCTCCACCATTGACTTCCAGGGGCCCAACGGTGCCACGTTCTACCGCGCTACACAATTGTCATATACTTATAAAGGGCTGAAAGACTTTCGTTTCCAAGCTTCCATCGAGGCGCCTGCCGTTGACGGCACAACAAGCAGCCAATTCGAAATTGCCCAGCAACGCATGCCGGACTTCACAGCTTCGGCACAATACAGTTGGAACAGCAGCAGTCATCTGCGTGTAGGAGGTATCATCCGCAGCATGACATATACCAGCACGGAAAGGGACAAGGCTTCCAGCGTCACCGGATACGGTGTACAAGCCTCAACGACCTTTAACCTCGGTAAAAAATGGCAGGCATTCGGACAAATCAACTATGGTAAAGGTATCGGGCAATACCTGAATGACATCAGTAATCTGAACGTCGATATTGTCCCCAATCCCGAAAAGGAAGGCAAAATGCAGGCATTGCCCATGCTGGGCTGGTATGCAGGTCTACAATATAACATTTCTCCAAAGGTATTCCTTTCAAGCACTTACAGCATGTCCCGCCTTTACTCTGAAGACGGTTATCCCAACGACCTGCCAAGTACCTACCGCTACGGACAGTATTTCGTAGCCAACGTATTCTGGAACGTAACCCCGAACATGCAGGTAGGCGCTGAATATCTGCGTGGCTGGCGCACCAACTTCGACAATTCCACCAACCATGCCAACCGTATGAACCTGCTTGTACAGTATTCTTTCTAATCCAATATAAAATAAGAAAGAAGCCGCCTCAAATCGATATTTGAGACGGCTTCTTAATATATAAAGGTAGGATTGTGAAATCAGAACTTATAGTCAACACCAAGACCAAACACTTTATTAGTACGGCTATAAACATTCTTGGTGGTTTCACTTATCTTCTTTGTATAATCATCATAGTTTGTCCAAAAATAGGCTATATTCATAGTCAAATGCTTTGTCATTTTGATGGCAGCACCAAACCCCAGTGAATAAGAGTCACATGAAAAACTTATATCACTCTGAAAATCATCAGCCAAGCCATAATCTGTACGCTGATAACCACCACTGATGGTCAGCTGTTTAGCTATATCCCATTCTGCACCAATCAAAATTTCATGTGTGCCATGCTTCAACGCTTTCTGCTTATCATTGGCCATCCCTGCCGCTTTATCAAAAAAATGGTGATATTCCAGCGTTGCACGAAGCGTAGGAAGGAATTCATAACCAACAGCTGCAGTCAATAATGCAGGGATATCACTCGGAGTATTCACACCATCCTTATAGTCAGCCAAAGGATTCCCTTCATCTCCCATAGCAGTTCCCATTGCACGCACTTCAGCTTTTTTGGTTTTATTTTCGAGATTAAGACTTGTCATAAACTCGTACTTCAACCCAATATTCCATTTGCCCAACTTCACATCAGCTCCCAAGATAGGGGTCAATCCCCAGCCGGTCTGGTCGCAGTCTAAATCGATACCAACCAATTCCATGCCACCATAAGTAGGAATATTACTGTGTGCTGTTGCAGTCAGAAATCCTTCATACCCACCGGTAAAATAATTCATACGTCCACCGGCAAACACACCTAACCAATCATTAACTTGATACGACAACCCCAATTGCACACCATAAATAAACTGGCTTCCATCCATTGCACTATTGATAGAATACATATTGGGAGTGATTTGACCACCCGAAATAGTATGGACTTGTCCCATCACCATTGAATCGAACATACCCAAACCATCATCAAACGATGCCTTACCGCCACCACCTACAACAGCAAAGCTACCGGAAATAGTCCAGTCTCCTTTTTTATATGCACCTTGAAAACTAGGAATGAAAGGAGCAGAAGCTTTTCCTTTATAATAACGTGTATTCCCATCTTCAATAAACAAGGGAAATGTCGCTTTTATGTTACGGGTCTGATAAGCACTTTGTCCATTCAAAGACAAATAGAGACCATCTTCCGGCAAGAAGGCCAAACCGGCCGGATTAGAATAGACACCGTCAATATCAATGGAAGCACCACGCGCTAACATTCTAAGAAAAGATACATGCTGATTTGTATTTGTTAGGATACCACCCGCAAAAGTTGGAATTGAAACGATTAACATCGCAATGCCAATCAACGAAAATTTTCTCATCTAAATCTTTTTTAATTGTTTTCGGGCGCAAAGGTACAATAATATTGCACATGAAAAAGAATTTTGTGCATAAAGTTATCCTAATATAGAACTTTAATTGAAATACCAAATAGTTTCTGATGAAACAAATAGAAATAATTATCATTTTATGAATCCTTCCGGCCACTGAACCATATCAACTTTCCACTTGTTATCTCTCTATTATTATGTAACATTTAAAAAACAACAAATCCCATGGCATACACTATTGCATTTTTTGGCAGCAAACCTTATGATGAAGCGTCTTTCAATGAAAAGAACAAGGAATATAGTTTTGAGCTCCGCTACTATAAAGGGCATCTCAACAAGCACAACGTTATTTTAACCCAAGGCGTAGATGCAGTCTGTATCTTCGTGAACGACACGGCCGATGCCGAAGTTATCCGTCTGATGGCGGACAATGGTGTGAAATTATTGGCGTTGCGCTGCGCCGGCTACAACAATGTAGATTTGAAAGCGGCTGCCGACTGTGGCATTACCGTAGTGCGCGTCCCCGCCTATTCCCCTTATGCCGTGGCAGAGTATACCGTTGCCCTAATGTTATCCCTCAACCGTAAAATCCCACGAGCCACCTGGCGGACACGGGACGGAAACTTCTCGCTGCACGGGCTTCTGGGCTTCGACATGTACGGAAAGACAGCAGGCATCATCGGTACGGGAAAAATTGCCAAGAAACTGATATGTATCCTGCGCGGATTCGGCATGAATATCCTTGCCTACGACCTCTATCCCGACTATAATTTTGCCCGTGAACACCAAATGGTATATACCAGCCTGGATGAGCTTTATCACAATTCGGATATCATCTCCCTGCACTGCCCGCTGACTGAGCAGACCAAATATCTCATCAACGACTATTCCATCAGTAAAATGAAGGACGGAGTAATGATTATCAATACCGGACGTGGACAACTCATCCATACCAACGCCCTGATTGAAGGACTGAAAAACAAGAAAATCGGCTCTGCCGGCCTGGATGTGTACGAAGAGGAAAGCGAATATTTCTATGAAGACCAATCGGACAAAATCATTGATGACGATACCCTGGCGCGGCTACTGTCCTTCAATAATGTCATCGTCACTTCGCACCAGGCCTTTTTCACACGCGAAGCACTGGCAAACATTGCTTCGACAACGTTGCAGAACATCAAAGATTTTATGAACCATAAGCCACTGGAGAACGAGGTCAGGGCATAGTCCACTCATTTATAAATTATTAGACATCGGTTTTTAAACTTTATAGCTTTCCAAAGCGTTACTAGTACATAAACCATTTTAAGAAAAGGAATAAATTATGAAAAAAGTTATAGATAAATCAGACAGCAGAGGTCATTCCCTATATGATTGGCTTGACAGCCACCACACCTTCAGTTTTGACGAGTATTACAATCCCCGCCGGATGAATTTCGGCGCCTTGCGTGTACTGAACGACGACCGTGTGGCTCCGGGAAAGGGCTTCGGCACACATCCTCATAAAAATATGGAAATCATCTCCATTCCCCTGAAAGGGAAACTGAAACATGGGGACAATCATCAGAACAGCCGCATCATCATTCCGGGAGATATACAAACCATGAGCGCCGGCACCGGCATCTACCACAGCGAAATGAACGGCAGTGACACTGAAGCGGTAGAATTCCTGCAAATCTGGGTGATGCCCGAAAAGCTGAACACACCACCCGCATACCAGGACTTCGACGTACGTCCACTCCTGCGCAAAAATGAAATGGCACTAATAGTATCCCCTGACGGCGATGCTCCTGCCAGACTGCTACAACAGACCTGGTTCTCTATCGGTGAAATAGAAGCCGGAAAGAAGATTGACTACCACATGCACCAATCGCATTCCGGTGTATACATCTTCGTAATGGAAGGTGAAGTCAAAGTGGACGGCACAATACTCTCACGCCGTGACGGAATGGGAGTATACGAAACCGGCAGTTTTGAGCTGGAAACATTGAAAGACTCTCACATTCTCTTCATAGAAGTACCGATGTAGCGTGCTTTTGCATAAAATAACAGCTTAAACCGGAAGTTTGTGTAGCGTTTTTTGTAATATTGCGCTATAATTCAATCCGTAAATGAAACTTGATTACATCTACCATAGCGGCTTCGCGATTGAAGCGGACGGAGTGACGGTCATTATCGATTACTATAAAGATTCCTCGGAAGAGGTTTTCAATAAAGGTATCGTGCACGACTATCTCTTGGAAAAGCCGGGCTTACTCTACGTACTATGCTCGCATTTCCATCCCGACCACTTCAATCGCGAAGTTCTTTCATGGAAAAAACTGCGGCCCGACATCCGCTACATATTCTCCAAAGACATCCTGAAGCACCGCCGCGCCTCAGCGGAAGATGCCACCTACATCAATAAGGGCGACACCTACGAAGACGAACATATCCGTATCCAGGCCTTCGGTTCTACCGATGTGGGTATCTCCTTCCTGATAAACCTGCAGGGCAGGCGACTGTTCCATGCCGGTGACCTAAACAACTGGCACTGGAGCGAGGAATCTACTCCGCAGGAAATACGCAAGGCCGAAGGTGACTTTCTGGCCGAAGTGAGAGCTCTGCAGCAAACTGCACCTGCCATAGATGTAGCCATGTTTCCGGTAGACAGCCGTATCGGAAAAGATTATATGCGTGGAGCAGAACAATTCGTGGAACGAATAAAAATCACTATATTTGTACCGATGCACTTCAGCGAAGATTATCAGGGAGGCAACGCCTTCCGGCAGTTTGCCGAGAGCAAGGGATGCCGCTTTCTGAGCATTGCACACCGTGGTGAAAGTTTCGAACTCCCCAACTTGTAGCCCATAATTCGTAAATTAATAATTAAAACACATACTATTATGAAAAATTTGACACAACTTCTTTTTACACTGTTTTGCCTTTGTTTGCCGGCCATGCTGCAGGCGCAGGATAAGGACGACAGTAAATATCTGGCCGGTGCTGTTCCCGAGGTGGACGGCAAAGTGGTATTCACCAAAGAATTCAGCATCCCCGGCATGTCTCAGGATGAAATCTACGAACGTCTGCTCGGCTGGATGGATGCCCGTCTGAAAGAGAATGAAAATACCAGCCGTGTAGTATTCTCAGACAAAGAGAAAGGACAGATTGTAGGTCTCGGGGATGAATGGATTGTATTCAGTTCTACGGCTCTGTCATTAGACCGTACCAAAATCCTTTACCAGCTGACTGTGACCTGCCAACCCGAAAAGAGCGTGCTCGAAGTAGAAAAGATACGGTTTAACTACCGCGAAGGAAAAGAAAAATATACCGCCGAGGAGTGGATTGTAGACAAGTATGCCTTGAACAAGGCGAAGACCAAACTGGTACGCGGACTTGCCAAGTGGCGCAGAAAAACCGTAGACTTCGTTGATGACCTTTGCCTGGGAGCAGCAGAAGCATTGAGCGCCACCACTGCCAAAGCTCCGGTAGAAGAAAAGAAGGAAGAAAAGAAAGAGGTGAAGGCTGTCGTCAATTCCGGTCCGACGGTAATCACCCCGAAGAAACAAGTTACCGTGGAACCCGCCCAGGCTACTGAAAAGGCATCCGAAGGCATCGTGGGAAATGCCCAAGTCATCGAAGTGCCCCAAGTCAAGAAACCTGCCGCACTGGTTCCTGCCCAAAAGAGCCAGCAGCAAGAATACAAAACCATAGCCCCCGAGCAATTGTCAGCCGATGCCATCCAGACCGGAGCAGGCAAATTGGTTATCGTCATCGGCCAAGAGCCTTTCAACATGACCATGATGACAGCAAACTCCGGAGGTTCTTTGGGCAAAGTCAACGGCAAACCAGTTGTATTCAGCATACTGTCGCCCGACCAGCCGTATGAACAAATGGAAAAAGCAGAAAGCTATACCATCCGTTTCTATCCTACGGGACAGACAGAGCCTACGGTCATTCTGGAATGTAAGAAACTGCCTTCACCGGCAACGATGGAAGGTATGCCACGCACGTATGTAGGCGAAATTCTGAAAGCAATGGTCAAATGACCGCACACGCAGACTGCAAATTGTAAATAATCAAATCAGAAATAAACAAATGGAAATAAAAAGTAAATTCGACCATTTTAATATCAATGTCACCAACCTGGAACGTAGCATCGCATTCTACGAAAAGGCACTGGGGCTGAAAGAACATCATAGGAAAGAGTCGTCCGACGGCTCTTTCACCCTGGTCTATCTGACCGACGGCAGTACCGGCTTTCTGCTGGAACTGACCTGCTTGAAGGAGCACCCACAAGCCTACGAATTAGGAGAGAACGAGAGTCACCTCTGCTTCCGCGTATCCGGCAATTACGACGCCATACGCCAATACCATAAGGAAAACGGATGGGTATGTTTCGAAAACACAGCAATGGGACTGTACTTTATCAATGACCCGGATGACTATTGGATTGAGGTACTGCCGGAGAAATGATATTTTACATCACTAAAACAACGAAATATATGAGTATAGAAGAAGCGATGATGGGTGGTATTGTCTTCAAAGGCAAAAAGGACAAACCTAAAGAAGAAAACAAGATAAAGACCAAAGCCAAGAAGAAAACCTACATTACCGGGCAACACGGTTCCGCCTCAGCCAAAATGAAAGCAGAAATCCGCCGCAAACGCGCTAACAGACATAAGAAATGATAAATACAGCCTTATTGCCTGCCGACAAGGACCCGATGGGCGCAGCCATAGCCGATTACTTTAAACGGCATAAAGCCGACCGCCTACGCGTGTTCTCTTCACAATTCGATGAGGACGAAATTCCCGTCGAAGAGCTATTCCGCACAGAAAAGCAAATGCCCTTGCTGGAGCGTACTGCTCTGCAAATGGCGACCGGAAAGATTCTGGATGTGGGTGCCGGTAGCGGTTGCCATAGCCTTACCCTGCAAGAAGCCGGAAAAGAGGTCCATGCCATCGACATTTCCCCGCTTTCCGTGGAAGTGATGAAGCAGCGAGGTGTGCGTAGCGTGTCACAAACCAATCTGTTCAATGAACAGTTTGCCGATGAATACGACACTATCCTAATGCTGATGAACGGTTCCGGCATTATCGGAAAGTTGGAGAATCTGCCTGATTTTTTCCGGAAGATGAAGCTGCTGCTCCGGCCTGGAGGCTGTGTTTTAATGGATTCCAGCAACCTGAGCTATCTGTTCGAAGAGGAAGATGGCAGTATTGTTATCAACCTTGCCGGTGATTACTACGGAGAGGTAGACTTCCAGATGCAATACAAGAATGTCAAAGGCGACTCCTTTGACTGGCTCTATATCGACTTTCAGACCCTGAGCATCTATGCTGCCGAAAACGGCTTCAAAGCAGAGCTGGTGAAAGAGGGTACACATTATGACTATCTTGCCAAACTATCCCGACAAGCATAAAAGTGAAGTGCCCCCTAAAAGTTAGACAAAAACTTTTAGGGGGCACTTCCTTTTTTATATCTTGCCTATTCCTACTATTCAGAAAGCATTCCGTCAATCTCCTTCACCAGAGAAGCAAATTCTTCAGGGTTATACAAACGTGTCAGCTTCACAATACGCCCTTCCTTATCAATCAGGACATTGCGTGTGATACCTGCCTTGCGGAGCGCATACTTCGCAAATATATCCGCTCCCGGGTCCAGCCCCAAAGGATAGGTCACTCCGGTTGACTTACCAAAAGCAATCACTTTCTCCAACGGCTCGTCACGGTCAATGCCAATCAGCATAAAATCCGGATTCGACTTATGCTTCAGCCATATATCCTTCTCAATGAAAGGCATCTCCTTACGGCACACTCCACACCAGCTTGCGGTAAACTGCAACATGACCACCTTCCCACGAAGTTCCGAAAGGGTAATGCTTTTCCCATCCGTCAGCTTCACTGTAAAATCAGGAGCCATCTCCCCTACCTTAACGATGTAGCCGGTACTGTCCGCCACTACATCCTGCGCCTTGCCTGCCATGCTGCACATAGCAAACAGACAGAAAATCAGAAATCCAACTTTTTTCATTTTATTCAATCTTTAATAAGTAAGCTGTAACTATTCAGCGAATGATATTTTATAGAATGGGCAAACAATTCCCTATAACAAAAAACTCCGAAACACTTTTAAAAAGCAGTTTCGGAGTTTTATTCTTCGAGGTACCTGGCAGATTCGAACTGCCGTACACGGTTTTGCAGACCGCTGACTAAGCCACTCATCCAAGGTACCGGTTCTTACAAGAACTCTTTATTTCTCGTTTGCGGATGCAAAGGTAGCACTTTTTTTGAAACTACCAACTATCCGCAACAACTTTTCTTCTTTTTTTTCGTCACTCCACTGCACTCCGCACGCTTCTTATCATACAAATTCTTTAGTTCACAGCCACTTGCACAACTATCACACGGATTACCATTTTCTTTGACCCGATGAAAAAAAGAATAAATACTCATGCCAATCCGCACAGCGCAGAGCAACAACAATAAGGCTACTACCCACTCCTGCCAACTATTCATCATAAAAACAGACCTCCTATCTGATAAATTGCAAAAGACATCAGCCAGGCCAGCGCAGTAGTATAAAGCCCCGCAAACACGGCCCACTTCCAACTGCCCGACTCCCCTTTAATGGCTGCCAACGTGGCGATGCACGGAAAATAAATCAGCACAAACACCATGTAACCGAAAGCCACCAGGGGCGTTATCGGAATGCGTTCACCCAAGCTTACGGCATCTGCCTCGGCATCGTCGGCATAAAGCACTCCGAGCGTGCTTACCACCAGCTCCTTGGCGCCCACGCCGGAAAGGATGCCGATGCCCAGCTTCCAGTCGAATCCCAACGGTTCGATGACCGGTTCCATGGCTTTACCAATCCGGCCGATGTAGGAATTCTCCTGCTGTTCCGTCACACTTTCATATTCATCGTGGTTGGGATAATATCCCAATGCCCAGATAACGATGGATGCCACCATAATGATGCCTCCCATCTTGCGGAGATACTGCGCCCCCTTCTCCCACGTATGGCGGAAGATGGCCTTGGACGTCGGCATACGATAAGGCGGCAGCTCCATGACAAACGGCGTATCGTCTCCTTTCACCAGAAAGCGGCAGAAAAGACGTGCCATGACCACTGCCAACAGAATGCCGATGGCATAGATTACTAACAGCACAAAGCTCGCATTGTTCGGGAAGAAGGCGCCTACCAGCAATAAATAGATGGGTAGACGGGCGCTGCACGACATCAGCGGATTGATGAGCATCGTCACCAGACGGCTCTTGCGGTTCTCGATGGTACGCGAAGCCATAATGGCGGGCACATTACACCCAAAGCCCATAATCAGCGGAATGAAGGACTTTCCATGCAGCCCCATTTTATGCATAATCTTATCCATAATGAAAGCGGCACGTGCCATATAGCCCGAGTCTTCCATCAAGGAAATGAAGAAATAGAGCAACAGAATATTCGGCAGGAATACAATGACACCGCCCACACCTCCGATAATACCATCCACCAGAAGGTCCTTCAGCGGTCCTTCGGACATGTTGTCGCGTATCAGGTCGCCCAATTCGCCTACCAGCCATTCAATCCCCTGCATAGGATAGTCGCCCAGCACAAAGGTGCCTTCGAACATCAGATAAAGGAAAAGGAAAAAAATGGGATAGCCCCATACGCGGTGGGTAACGATTGAGTCTATGATTTGAGTGGTCCGCGACGTATCCTGATGATTGTCCACATAGGTCTCGCGCAGGGCACCGGCTATAAAACCATACTTGGCATCGGTGATGGCCTGCTCGCTCTCCTCGTTCACCACCTCGGCAATCCGTGCCTCTTCCCGGTCGCGGACAGCAAGAATCTCCTTTCCATTGGGCAACTCCTCCACAATCTTTTTCAAGTCTTCGTCGTTCTCCAGCAACTTGATGGCAAGGAAACGCGTGGAATATTTGTGGCGGATGTTCTCATTGACGCTGATGACGCGCTTCACCTCCTCAATGCTACGTTCCAGCTCGGGACCGTGATTGATATGGATATGACGGTAGAAGCCACGCGGCTGTTCTATCTCTTCTTTATGGCTGCCGAAGTCATGGTCGGGAACATACTCCTGATGCCAGCTGCGAAGGTCACTCAATATCTCGCTGCGCATCCTGCCCTTATGGTCGAGGAAGTCGCCGCCTTCGTAAATATTGATAATCACATGGAACAGCTGTTCAATGCCTTTTCCGCTACGGCTGACCGTAGGCAACATCGGAACTCCGAACAACTGGCTGAGCTTTACATAGTCCAGCGTGTTTCCACTGGCTTCCAGCTCATCGTACATGTTCAGTGCAATCACCATGCGCACGTTCATGTCAATCAGCTGGGTGGTGAGATAGAGATTGCGTTCCAGGTTGGAAGAGTCCACAACATTGATAATGATATCCGGCGTTTCATTGATAATGTGCCGGCGGACATAGATTTCTTCAGGGGAGTAGGCCGAGAGGGAATAGGTTCCGGGAAGGTCGACAATACGGAAGTGGTAGCCTTGGAAATCAAAATACCCCTCCTTGGCATCTACCGTAACGCCACTGTAATTGCCCACATGCTCGTGCGAACCGGAAGCGATGTTGAAAAGAGAAGTTTTACCACAGTTGGGATTTCCCACCAAAGCCACATTTATGGTGCGGCGTTTGCCGAGGGCCAGTTGCTTCAGCTCATCTTCGCCCAGATGCATGTTTTCGCCCAACCCCTCGTGGTAATCGGGCTGCACAGCCTGCTCCTTAGCTTCCTGCTCACTGATAATCTCTATCATCTCAGCCTCCTGCCGACGAAGAGAAATCTCATATCCCATTACTTTGTATTTGATAGGGTCACGTAACGGAGCATTCAGCAAGACCTCCACTGTTTTACCTTTAATAAATCCCATTTCCACAATCCGTTTGCGGAAACCGCCGTGTCCCAGCACTTTCACGATTACACCTTTTTCACCGGTATTCAATTCGGACAAACGCATAGTCTTTCTGCCTTTCTTTTCTATTTTGGGGGCAAAGATAACACTTATGGCTACAAGGTACAAATAATTTAGAATGTTTTTAAATAAGAGACACTAAGAAGAAACTGTTTGATTTGTATTTCGATACGATAAATGATAATTTGTCTGTGGGTACTGTAAGTTGTCGGAGTATCGTAATTGTTTATTAGGGTAACTTAATTCTCCTCCTCCGGGGAGGAGGAGAATTAAGTTACTCCCATTCTTCATTGTTCATTGTCCATTGTTCATTGGTTTGGAATGTCCATGCCTGCATCCCCTTCTATTTTATCTGTGTTCCATGCGGCGATAGTAATCCCTTTCAGCGTCAGCCCGGCCTTGTTCAGGCTGAGGTCGAAGTTGTAGGTTTTGTTGGCTTCGGTGGTGAGGCCTTCGCTGTTCTTCATATCCAGATAGTAGGTGTAGGTGTTCTCTCCGGAGGTGACTTTGACGAATGGAGTGTTATGGGCGAATGCCTGACCCGGCAGCACGATGGCGCGGTAGGTGGTGGCACCTGCAACGCTGTGGGCGTAGGTGGTGATGGAGGTGGTAGATGCACCTTCAGCATTGGTGGTAGCGGTATTATCAGCCTTTGTTACACTGCCGTCTGCCAAACTCCATGTGCCGCTGAGGGCGAAGCCTTCGAGGCAGAGCAGCTCTACCTTGTCGATGGCGGGCAGGAAGGAGGAGTAGCCGTCTCCGGGGGAGAGGGTGACGGTGATTTGGCTCATGCAGTGCTTCATGCTGATGCTTGCGTTGTTCGTTGCCACGGTGGTGCATTTGCCCCACAGCAGGTCGGCGGCTTCGTAGTCGGCGGCGGCGGTGCTGCTGTTGTTCTGGTCGGGCTTGATGCTGACGTTGGGCACGGTGTAGGTGTCGGTGGCGGTGTTGGTATAGGGATAGTAGGCGTAGAGGGTGTGCTGGTCGGTGACGTTCTGCCAGTAGAGGGGTTCGTCGGTGAAGCTGCCGTTTACCCATTTGGCGTTCTTGGGGTCGAGGGAGGCGCTGATGGGGGATTCATCGTTGGCACCCGTTTTGTGGGCGATGTAGAGGCCCAGTGCGTCGTCATCATCGAACTCGGTGGCACCGATGGCGGCGCGGCTGATGGGGATGTTGGTGCCGGTGGTGGTGAGCAGGAGCTTCACGTTGATGGGCTTGGTGATGTCCACTGTCTGGTCTGAATCGTTGTTACAGGCGGTGACCAGCAGGCCGAGGGTGGCTGCGAAGAGCAGCGCTTGGATACTTCTTGTTTTCATACTTAATCTGTTTATTTGTTTATATATTTATTTCGTCTATTAAAATCAGTTCATATTATGGGGTCATTGGGCTTGTCTGTTTATGGCTCGGAGGGAGCTGAATTGGTTACTTTTGTGTAATTCTCGGGGGTTGTCAGCTCCTCAATGGTGGCGCTGGCAAGTGAAGTGCTTCCATTGTAGTTATAGTATATGTTCGTCCAAGTCTTCTTTCCCCAATTGCGGCACTGGGTTATTTGCTCGGGGGTGAGTGCGGTAACTCCGGTGAGGAAGAGGTTCTCAGGGGAGAATATAGAACCTTCTGATCCATCTCCGAGACCGTCTTGGGTGTCGCAGGTGGGGAGATAGAATATGTTTTCGGTATTGGTGCCGCTAAGGACGATGCTCTTCAGACCGGTGCATCCAAAGAAAGCAGCGCTTCCGATGTCGGTGACTTGTGGCAGGTAGATGCTTGCCAGGTTGGTGCACCGCAAGAAGGCATTGTTTCCGATTTTGGTGGCTTTTGACAGGTTGATACTTGCCAATTTGGTGCAACCGCTGAAAGTATAACTTCCGATTTCGGTGACTTGTGACAGGTCGATGCTTGCCAGTTGGGTGCTGGCGAAAGCTGCGTTTCCGATTTCGGTAACTTTTGGCAGGTCGATGCTTGTCAGGCCGGTGCATTTATTGAAAGCATTATATCCTATTTTGGTGGCTTGTGGCAGGTTGATGCTTTGCAGAGTACTATTGCCGTTGGTGAAGTGATACCAAGTTGCAGGCACTTCCTTCACCGGCTCCATATAGAGGTTTTGTACGTAATTACGGTTGCTGCCCAGCAATCCTAACAGCTCGCTCTGGTCCATGCCTTCCGGTACAGAACCGCTGATGAAGAGTTTGGAGACGAGGGTAGGGGGAGAAGAGCTTCCGGCGGCATTTATCGCTTCCAGCCTGCTCTTCACGGCATTGTAGGACGCTTCCGTCCCGTCCAGCAGGAGGATGTTTTCCGGTGCTATGCCCTTTATGTCGAGGCTTCCGTCCGACACTTGCAGGTACTTGCCGGGGAGGTAGAATCGGTTGCCGGTGGTGCCGCCGGCGCTATATACCTTGTCCGTAAGAAAAGAGAGGGCACCGCTTCCTCCGGCGTCGCTGCAAGTAGTTGCATCGTTGTCGGAATAGACGGGGCTGTATTGGTGGTAAGTGGGTATCATCAACGCCCGATGCACCGCCGCACCGTCCCGGCTCAGGGTGGTGACGGAATAGGTGTCGGTATCGGCGAGGTTTTCGGAAAACCTGTAGGAGGGTATACCGTCTGTAGTAGAATTGTTCACGGAGGATGCCTCTCTCAGTGCCGTCACTCCGCCCGTGTAGGCGCAGAATACGGCTTTGGCAGGTGCTTTCAGCAGGACGGCGGCGGATGCGGTGGAGAAGATGTCCACTTTCACCAGGGCGCGTTGCATCTGTAGGGGGATGGGGTCGGCGGTGGGCTTGGGTATGCGGACGGCGAGACCGGAGGTGCGCAGCTGTTCCCAGTAGTCGTAGTTCTCGGGGGTGAAGGCTTGGGGAAGCTGGAAGGTGAAGGCTTCGCCCGGCTGCAGGGGGTGGCTGCTGCCGCTGTTGCCGTCGCTGCCGGTATATGTCAATGCCTCCAGTGGCTGCATCTCTATGGCGGGGGAGATGGCGGTGAAGTAGTAGGCGGCGGCGTCTTTCTCCCAGCGGAGGAGGTTGGCGGGGTCGGTGGGCTGCCAAGTGGCGGAGGTGACGGCTTGCGTGCTGCCATCGGTGCTGACAGAGGTGCAGGTGTAGTTGGCGTGGCTGTAGCGGACTTCGGCGGGCGAGCCGTCTGCTGCCAACGACGACGTTACGGGCACGGTCATGAATACGGTGATGGTGGTTCCTACTTTGGGGAAGTCGGTTTTCGTGGCGGGTGTGCCGGTGGTTCCGTCGGCGCGTGTCTGCGATCCTCCTTCTCCGGCCATGGGCGACTGCTGTTCCACGCTTGTGGCGATGCAGCCTATCTGTATGGGTTGGCCTATGAGGGAGGCTGTGGCTTCACTGTCGGCACCGGGCAGGGGGGCGGTGTCGGGGCAGATGTCGTCTGTGCAGGCGCAGGGCGGCAGCAGGGCAAGCAGCAGGGCGGGGATCAGTAGCGTCCGGCGGAGGTGGTTCCTTGTTTTCATTCGTTGGATGGTATTTTTTGATTTATGATTTATGATTTATGATTTATGCGGGGTGGTGGTTATTGGGGGGAGTCCTTGGGCCAGTGGCCGCTATAGTTTTCGGGGTTTGTCAGGCTGGCAGGGTTATCCACTGTCAGGTTGTAGTGGATGGCTTTCCAGGTGACACTACCCCAGGATTGGCATGTGGCGGCATTTCCTTCTGCCTTGAACATCTCTTCGGTGACATCGGTGAGGAAGAGGAGGGTGGCGGAGGTGCCTGCGAATGCACCATCACCAACGGTGGGCAGGAAGAAGCCAAATTGGTCGTTGGTGCCGCTGAGGACGACTTCTTCGAGGGCGGAGCAGTCGTAGAATGCGCAGACTCCTATGCTTGTCACTGCTTTGGGTATGCTGATTTCTGTCAAGCTGCTACAATACTGGAATGCGTAGCTTCCTATGCTTGTCGCTGCTTTCGGTATGTTGATTTCCTTCAGACTTCCACAGTAGTTGAATGCGCTTTGGCCTATCTCTGTCACTGTCTCCGGCAGTTGGATGCTCGGCAGACTCGTGCAGAACTCGAATGTGCTCACTCCTATTTTTGTTACTCCCTTGGGTATATTGATTGTTGTCAGACTGTTACAGCTGTAGAATGCGTTGCTTCCTATCTCTGTCAATCCCTCCGGCAGTTGGATGCTCGTCAGGCTCGTGCACATCGAGAATGTGCTCTCTCCTATTTTTGTTACTCCCTCGGGTATATTGATTTTCGTCAGGATATTGCATTGGGAGAATGCCTGATTTCCTATCTCTTTCACTGTTTCCGGCAGTTGAATGCTCGTCAGCTTCTGGCAGCCGATGAATGCTTTTTGTCCTATACTTGTTATCCCTTCGGGAAGTATCACCTCTTGAAGGGTGGTATTTGTGTTCTTTCCCGGGCTGCAAAATCCCTCCGGTATGGCTGTCGCCCCGCTTGCGGTGATGTAGAGGTGGCTGACCTTGAAGTATTTAACATAATATCCATCAGCTTCCATCTGCTTTTCCAAATCCACCAAGTCCTGGTCGTTAATCTTCCCCATAATCACTACCCTGATGGGGTTGCTTTGGCCGGCGCTTGCCAGTGCAGTCTTCAGTGCAGACCCTTCTGCCAGCAGGCTTCCCGCTGTTTCGTTCTCCACCGTTACGAAGTTTCCTGTTTGCGTCGCCTCCACCAGTGTCGGGCTTTGCCATCCGGTGGACGTTACGCTCAATGCGCTCACCCCTGCTTTGTTTACTTTCAGTTTCAGCTCGTGGCAGGTATTGGCTTGGGTGGTGATGTCATTGGTGGGTAGGTACTTATAGATGTCGTTTCCGATGTGGATGCTTATCATCAGTCGGTTTGCGGCAAAGGTCTGTCCCGGCAGCATCAGGGCGTAGTATGCCGACGAGGTATTGCCGTTCTTCAGCAGGCGGACATCGGGATGGGTGGAGGTTTCGCCGTCGCCGTGATTATGGATGACGGGCCTTCCGTCGGCACTCATGGTGAAGTAGGCTTTCGCCTGCTTGAGGTGTACGGTGGCCGTCTGCAGCTGTTCGGCGGTGATGCCGTCGCCCGGCAGCAGGTTGACGCATAGCTGTGCCATGCTGTGCTCCAGCACCAAATCGATGGAGGATAATGTGGCGGAGTGTATACCGCTGTAGTGCAGCAGGTCGGTGATGTGCCATTTATCGGCGGCAGCGGTATATTGCTTGCCGTCCCAGGCATTCAGGGTGCTCCCTGCGGCGGTGTTGGTTTCGTAGTCGGAGGGCATGTCGTAAACGGCAGGGGAGGAGGAAGAATAAGCGGGTCCCCACCAGGCGGTGAGGGTGTGGTTGCCGCTCCCTTGCCAGTAGGCGTACTCGGTCTTGGTGGAACTCCAACTGCTGTTGCCGTTGTATCGGTAGGTGCCGGTGGATTGGGCGCTTCCGGCAGATGGGGCGCCTCCGGCGGTGAGGGTTACGTGCAGCTCTTCGCCGTCTCTGAAGCTATGGCCGGATGCCACGTCGGGCACGGCATTGGCGGCACGGGTGTTTCCTCCTTCTATGCTTACGGTTCCCAGCGTCAGCGCTTGTCCGTTTCCCCGGTTTTCGTCCTGCCCGGTCAGTTCGTTGGTGCATCCTGCCAGTATCAGCAGGCATATCATGGCACCTATGGCTGCCGTGATGGCGGTCAGTGTACGCAGCGTTTCCCATTCTTGCGAGGTCGGTCGTTTCATGATGCAGTTTTCTATTTGGATTGTTATAGGTTTTATTGATGTCCCTTTGCAAAGATGTCCGCAAAGTAAATATGATGTCGCGATACCACCAATTTTTTTCCCCCGGTACTTGTCCTATATTGTCGCCTTGTTGTCCTATATTGTCTCACCCCCTCCAGAAGCACTTCTGGAGGGGGTACGAAGGGAAGCGCGGAGGATGAAAAATCCGCCCTTATCTCAATTTTACTCATAGACTGTCAGATTCCAATTCTTTCTCAATCTCTTCAATTGTAGGCAAACTGCCACGGAATCGTGATAAACGAAAGAGAAAAGATTGAACCGTCATTTAGCTCCCCAAAGAGATACTAAACAATAATACCCAGAAAGCAGAACACTATTTCCAGAGATACTAAATCGTAACTTCACCATAGCTTTGTTCTTTTCTTACCACAGCTGTGGTAAGAAAAGAACAAAGCTATGGTATGCATAGAACACAACTGTGGTAAGATTAGCTTTTAGCAAATACGACCTTAGCCGATAGAGATTCTGAAAATAGATACTTGCAGATATGGCAATAAAAATCGTTTGCACTATCTTTGCACCACTCTATAGTTGAATATGCAGAAGGTAGTACAATACATCGAGCACCACAAGCTCTTCTCGCTGGACGACAAGATACTTGTGGCACTGAGCGGCGGGGCGGACTCCGTGGCGTTGCTGCGCCTGCTCCTCAGCCTGGGATACACATGCGAAGCCGCCCATTGCAACTTCCATCTGCGCGGAGCGGAATCCGACCGCGACGAGCACTTTGTACGCCAACTCTGCCTGGAGCACCGGGTGACGCTGCACACCGTCCACTTCAACACGGAGCAGGAAGCAAAGGAACGGCATATCTCCATCGAAATGGCTGCAAGGGAATTGCGCTACGCGTGGTTCGAAAAAACAAGGGAAGCATGCAGTGCAGCCGTCATTGCCGTCGCCCACCATCAGGATGACAGTGTGGAGACATTGCTGCTCAATCTGATTCGCGGCACCGGCATCAACGGGTTGCGGGGCATACGCCCCCGAAACGGACATATAGTCCGCCCCTTGCTCTGCCTGGACAGAAAGGAAATCGTCGGTTATCTGGAAAGTATCGGGCAATCCTACGTGACGGACAGCACCAATCTGCAGGACGAATATACCCGCAACAAAATACGCTTGAACCTGCTTCCCATGATGCAGGAGATAAACCCCTCCGTCAAGGAAAGCATCCTCAAAACGGCAGAGCATCTGGACGATGCGGCCTCTATATATAATATAGGTATAGAAGAAGCCAAACTGCGAGTCAAGACATCGGAAGGCATAAGTATCAACGCCCTGAAGCAAGAAGCGGCATCGGAAACGGTCTTATTTGAAATTCTGCATCCGCTCGGGTTCAACGCCGCACAAGTAAGGGACATCTGCCGGACATTGGACGGACAGCCCGGCAAAGTCTTTGCCACCCCCGGCTGGCGTGTCATCAAAGACCGCGGCTCGTTGTTGATAGAGCCCGTACAGGAAGCCGTAAAGCCCTTATTGGAAATAAAAGAACATCCTTATACACCGGATTTCATGATTCCACGCAACAAAGCTACCGCCTGCTTTGATGCCGACAAACTCCAGCATCCCCTATCACTGCGCCTTTGCAGGCAGGGAGACAGCTTCGTGCCCTTCGGCATGAAAGGCCGGAAGAAGGTAAGCGACTACCTGACCGACCGCAAGTTCTCCCTTCTGCGCAAAGAACGGCAATGGGTGCTTTGCTGCGGAGATGACATCATCTGGCTGGTGGGAGAACGGGTGGACAACCGTTTCAGAATAGACGAAAAAACCCGGAAAGTGCTGGTCGTATCAACCATCGACCAGTAGCCATCACAGAATAATTCTGTCCTCCTTCTGTTTCTTGAAGCAATCGGAAAGCAATACGGCAAACGGCGTGTCATACGTGCGCGCCTTCTGCGGACAGCCTTTCACACAAGCACAACATTTGATGCATTTCTCTGCAACCGTATTGCACTCGTCTCCTTTTATAATGGCTCCTGCAGGACAATGCTTCACGCAATATCCGCAATGCGTACAACGTTCCGCATCCACTTGCGGAGTACGGGGCATAGGCACCCCACTCTTACGCAACTTGACGACTCTGCGCAAAAAGCGGAGCAACGGGAAGAAAGGCTGGCGCGGACGCTGGATACGGGTCACATCCACCCCATACAGTTTCTCCATATCTTCGGCCGCCGCAATTTTAGCACGTATTTTTTCACCAAAAAGCTTTGCATACTCCAAGTCGTCCGCATCCGGACGTCCGGCTGCCACCGGATATTTCTCACTGCTATAAGAGTGCTCTCCTACAAACGTAGCACCTGCAATTACCTTGAAGCCCAACTTCGTGACAAAAGCATCCAATTCCACCAAAGCCTTCTCATAGGCCCGGTTGCCGTACACCACCACAACCACGGCAGGTGCACCGTCAGCATGAAGCTCCTTCATCCGCTCCAATGCCAAAGGAGCCACATGGCCGCCATATACGGGCACCGTGATGACCGCCAAAGCATGGGAAGGTACCTCCCTTTTACCCGCCGCCTCCAAGGTGAGGTCCACTTTGGAGACAGACGAAATTCCCGTTCCGTGAACAATTGCCTCTCCCACTTGTTTAGAGGTACAAGTAGGTGAAAAAGTTATCAACTGTACTTCATCTATATTCATAAACCAATCCTTCATGTTGTTGTTAATACAGCAAAGATAAAGTTTTAAATTTAAAAAAAAGATGATTTGTTTATGAAACCAAAAATATTTATTACCTTTGCACCGTTGAAACATTCTGCGACTTCTTGCTGTGGCAAGAATTGTTTATCAGATTTCCGGTTCAATAATAAATATCCCATATAAATCATATATCACAAGGTAAACTTGCCCAAGTTGCTTCCTACAACAACTGTAACTGTGCACTTATGCCTTTCAATAAAAGTAAATTTTAAACCATTCACATATATACTGTATGTATAACATCATTCAACTGAACGACAAAAATTTGTCGGAACTACAAACTATTGCCCAAGAACTGGGTATAAAAAAAACAGACTCACTCAAAAAAGAAGAACTTGTTTACAAGATACTTGACGAACAAGCTATCGCAGGCGCTACCAAGAAAGTTGCCGCCGACAAGCTGAAGGAAGAGCGTAAAGGGGAAAAGCAAAAACGCTCGCGCGTCACTGTAAAGACCGTAAAAAAGGAAGGTGCCGACAAAGTGTTCTCAGCCAATAAAAACGGAGACCTCACCAAAGCCAAAACAGAGGAAGCACCGGCTGCGAAAGAACAACCCAAAACTGTGGAAGCACCCCAAGAACCGACCATAGAAGCTGCAACGCCGGCGCCAGCCAAAGAAGCCGCCGTACCCAAACGCAAACCGGGACGCCCCCGCAAGGTAAAGGAAGAGACTGCTGCACCCCAAGCAACGGAAACCCCGAAGGTTGCCGAACCGGAATTGAACTTCGAGGCTAAAGCTCCGAAAACAGAACCTCAGGCAGAAGCCAAAGCAGAAAAGAATATCGTACCGGACGAAAGCCCTATCCTGGCCGAAGCGGCAGATGACTTCATCCCCATTGAAGACCTCCCTACGGAAAAAATAGAATTGCCATCCGAACTTATCGGCAAATTCGAAGCGACCAAAGCGGAAACTCCCGCCACTCCCACTCCTGCCGCTGCCCCAGCCGAACCGCAACAGCCACAACGCCCGCGCCTCCGCGCCCGCGACAACAACAACCCATACAATAACAACAACAATAACAACCGCAACGGTGGCTATAACCAACAGCGCCCCGTGCAGCAGCGCCCTGCACAACCGTATAACAACGGAGAGAACTATCCCGCCGCTCCGGAACGCAAACCCGTAATAGAACGCGAGAAGACGTACGAATTCGATGACATCCTCACCGGAACCGGTGTACTGGAAATCATGCAGGATGGCTACGGCTTCCTCCGTTCCTCCGATTACAACTATTTGTCCTCACCGGACGATATTTACGTATCACAATCACAAATCAAATTGTTCGGCCTGAAAACCGGTGATGTGGTAGAAGGCGTAATCCGTCCCCCGAAAGAAGGCGAAAAGTACTTCCCGCTGGTAAAAGTATCCAAAATAAACGGACGTGACCCGGCTTTCGTACGCGACCGCGTACCGTTCGAGCACCTCACTCCCCTCTTCCCGGACGAGAAGTTCAAGCTTTGCAAAGGCGGATACTCCGACTCTATGTCGGCCCGTGTCGTAGACTTGTTTGCCCCCATCGGCAAAGGTCAGCGTGCCTTGATTGTGGCACAGCCCAAAACCGGTAAGACCATCTTGATGAAAGACATAGCCAACGCCATTGCCGCCAATCATCCGGAAGTCTACATGATTATGCTGCTCATCGACGAACGCCCGGAGGAAGTTACCGACATGGCGCGTACCGTCAATGCGGAAGTAATCGCCTCTACCTTCGACGAACCGGCAGAACGCCACGTGAAGATTGCCGGCATCGTCCTTGAAAAAGCAAAACGCATGGTGGAATGCGGACACGATGTTGTCATCTTCCTCGACTCCATCACCCGCCTGGCACGTGCCTACAACACCGTATCCCCGGCTTCCGGCAAAGTGCTTTCCGGTGGTGTGGATGCCAACGCATTACATAAGCCCAAACGCTTCTTCGGTGCAGCACGTAACATCGAGGGCGGCGGTTCACTGACCATCCTTGCCACTGCCTTGATTGACACCGGCTCAAAGATGGACGAGGTTATCTTCGAAGAATTCAAGGGTACGGGTAATATGGAGTTGCAGCTCGACCGCAACTTGTCCAACAAGCGTATCTTCCCGGCTGTCAACATCGTTGCCTCCAGCACCCGCCGCGACGACCTGCTGCAAGACAAGCAGACACTGGACCGCATGTGGATTCTCCGCAAGTACCTTGCCGACATGAATCCGATAGAAGCCATGGACTTCGTAAAAGACCGTCTGGAGAAGACCAAAGACAACGACGAATTCCTGATGAGCATGAACAGTTAACAACAACTGCATACAGATATTGTACAAAAGCTTCCATTTACGTTCATAAACGTAGGTGGAAGCTTTTTTTATATCCGTTTTTTCATACATTTGCCACCATACAATAACCTTGAACAAATAAAATCCAAATCTGATGAAAACGATTCACTCTTTTATGGGAATGGCATTGTGCAGCTTTCCGGTAATGGCACAGCAATCGCCCAATTTTCTTATTATCCAATGCGACCATCTGACCCAGCGGGTAGTAGGCGCATACGGTGCCGACCCCAGCTGCACTCCACCTATAGACCGAATTGCCTCCCAAGGTGTAACATTTGCCAACGCATACGTGGGATGCCCCCTCAGCCAACCGTCACGCGCTGCCTTATGGAGCGGACTGATGCCGCATCAAACCAATGTACGTTCCAACTCGGCCGAACACATCAATCCTCCGCTGCCCGACAGCATTCCGACCCTGGGAAGCCTCTTCACCGCCAACGGTTATGAGGCCGTCCACTTTGGCAAAACCCATGACATGGGTTCCCTAAGGGGATTCCGCCACAAGGAACCGGTTGCCAAGCCCTTCACCGACCCCGAATTTCCCGTCAACAATGACAGCTTTCTGGATGTAGGAACCTGCGAGGATGCCGTGGCCTATCTCAGCAATCCACCGCAAGAACCTTTCATCTGCATAGCCGATTTCCAAAACCCGCACAATATCTGCGGATATGTAGGCGAAAATAAAGGGGAGCACATAGATAGCCCCATCAGTACCCCACTCCCGCTACTACCCGAAAACTTTGAAGTGGAAGACTGGGAAAAACTTCCGTTGCCCATTCAGTACATCTGCTGCAGCCACCGGAGGATGATGCAAGCCGCCCACTGGAACGAGGACAATTACCGGCACTACGTCGCCGCCTTCCAGCATTACACGCGGATAGTGGCCAGACAGATAGAGAGTGTACTGGAAGCCCTCTACTCCACTCCCGCCGGAAAAAATACAATTGTCATTGTACTGGCAGACCACGGAGACGGAATGGGGTCACACCGCATGGTAACCAAGCAGGTCAGCTTTTACGAAGAAATGACAAATGTGCCCTTCATCATAGCCGGTCCCGGCATTCATCCCCGTCAAAAACCGGTGGAAGATTTACTGACCCAACCCACTATCGACCTGCTGCCCACTCTCTGTGAACTGGCAGGCATTCCGGTGCCTTCCTCCAAGCCCGGCATCAGCCTTGCCCCTTTCCTGAAAGGCGAGAAGCAAAAGAGACAGCACCCCTATGCAGCCTCCGAATGGCACAGTGAATACGAAGTGACCGTCAGCCCGGGACGGATGATACGCAGTCCCAGATACAAATACACACACTATCTGGAAGGCAACGGGGAAGAACTGTATGATATGCTGAAGGATAAAGGAGAAAGACGAAACCTTGCCCATGACCCCAAATACTCAAAGATTCTGGCCGAGCACCGGGCACTGCTGGACGACTACATCCACCGCACACAGGACGACTACCGAAGCCTGAAAGTTGAAGCCGACAAGAGATGGCGCAGCCACGCACCGGGATATCCCAACCACGAAGGACCCTGCGCCAGAGACATTATCAATAGAAAGTAAGCAAAAAGAACTAAAAAAAACAGAATAATATAGATGATTATCAGTGCCTTGACCGGCACTTCCATTCTTTTCGCCCATCCCGCTGCAAGTCTTCAATAATATTCTGCTTCAAAAGAAGGCAGTTAAAGGGATTTTTTGTACTTTTGCGCCTCAATAAGAGTAATTTGTAATTTAGTAATTGTAATTAGATACTATGTTCGATAATTTAAGCGAGAGACTTGAAAGGTCGTTTAAAATTTTGAAAGGTGAGGGCAAAATCACCGAAATCAATGTTGCGGAAACCCTGAAAGACGTACGTAAGGCACTTTTGGATGCCGACGTGAACTATAAGGTAGCCAAAAACTTCACCGATACCGTTAAGGAAAAAGCCTTGGGACAAAACGTGCTGACAGCCGTTAAGCCCAGCCAGCTGATGGTAAAAATCGTACACGATGAACTGACCCAGCTCATGGGCGGCGAGACTTCTGAAATAAACCTCGACTCCAAGCCTGCCATTATCCTAATGTCCGGTTTGCAAGGCTCCGGTAAAACAACTTTCTCCGGAAAGCTGGCCCGCCTGCTGAAGAGCAAGAATCGCTGTGACATGGTGATTGTGGACTATCTGCAACTATGTGACATGAGGAGTGACCAGAAAAACCGCAACCGCGAGCAGGAAGTGGCGCAGGCAAGCCGCAAGGCAAAGCTGCTGGCCAAGGAGCTGGATATCCCCGTACTGCTGCTGAGCCAGCTGAACCGGGCGAGCGACGGTAGCATAGACCATCGCCCCACCCTGAGCAACCTGCGCGAGAGCGGCGCCATAGAGCAGGATGCGGATATGGTAATGCTGCTTTGCCGCCCTGCCCTCTACGGCAAGACCGTCGATAAGAAGAGTACTTATCCCACCGATGGCCTGGGTATCGTCATCATAGCCAAGCACCGTAATGGCAAAACCGGTGAAGTCTATTTCCATCATAACCAAAGCATGACAAAACTGGTGGACTACATACCACCATTGGAGTGGCTGACGAGGAATGCAAAGTGATGGATGGAAATTTATAGAATAAGAGACACAAAGACACGGAGATTTTTCTTATTGCTTGAAAAACTCTGTGTCTCCGTGTTTTTTTGTAGTAAAAAAAATGGCAAAATACTTGACTTCCGCTTCTTAATGTTGTATCTTTGTAATGTGCTTAAGAAAAGGAATAATCATTGATTCGGGCGCCCTATCCCTTCCCTTACCCACTTCTCTCTTATAACTCATTTTTCTTAACTTAAACCTTAACTTTTCAAATTTATGGATGTAATTGTAGAGCGCTTCCAGCGCCGTAAAATCGTGAGCAACCCGGCTTCGCCCATGTTGTACTATCTCCGTCAGAAACCCAAGACCTGCGGCACCGTGGACATCGATGTCCTTGCCGCCTCCATTCAGAAAAACTGTGCCATGACGAAGGGCGACGTGAAGCACGTCATCGAAGCCCTGGTGGAGGAGATTCAAGGCAACCTTGCCAATGGCGATAAGGTGAAGCTGAACCAGCTGGGCACTTTCCACATGACGTTCCGCTGTCCCGGCATGGAGGCCTCGGACAAATGTACGGTGCGCAATATCTCGAAGGTGAATATCCGCTTTATCCCCGACAAGGAGCTGAAGCTGGTGAACGGCAGTTACCCGCAGCCCGGCGAATGTGGGCTTTGTGCTCGACAAGCCCGAGGAGGGCGGCTCCGGTGGCGGCAATCAAGGCGGTGGTTCCGGAGGCGGCTCCGGCGACGACGGCGACCAGGGCGAAAATCCGCTGGGATAAAGAAGGAATGATTAAGGGTTAGTGATTAATGGTTAATGAACACAAGCAAATCGCTTATCGCTAATCAATCCCTAATGATTAACCATTAATCATTAGCCCTTAATCCTTAATCACTAATCCTTAACCATTAATTCTTAACCATTAATCCTTAATTTTATGAGTACAAAATCATCTGTTTGGGATAAGATTCTGAAAGTGATAATCGCTGTAGCCTCCGCGCTTATTGGTGCCCTGAGCGCCCATGCCATGACAGTGTAGCGGGTTTCCTTCACTTTTAATTTTTAATTTCTAATTTTTAATTCTCATGAGATTCATCAATCTTATCGTCGTCCATTGTTCCGCCACCCGCTGCGACCGCTGCTATACGGAGCACGACTTGACGACAGACCACCTGCGCCGGGGCTTCTCCGGCGCAGGTTATCATTATTATATAAGGAAGAACGGGGATATCAAAAGTCTTCGTCCGGTAAAAACGCCCGGTGCACATGCGAAAGGCTACAATGCGCACTCAATAGGTGTATGCTATGAAGGCGGGTTGGATACGAACGGTCGTGCTTCCGATACGAGAACCGATTTCCAGAAACATTCCCTCCGTGTATTGGTCATGCTATTATTAAAAGATTATCCCAGCAGTAGGGTAGTGGGCCATCGTGATCTTAGCCCCGACCTGAACCATAATGGTGAAATAGAACCGGAAGAATGGATAAAAGAGTGTCCTTGCTTCCATGCTTCCACTATTTTGCAAGATCCCCCGCCTCAGAATCCTGCTTATTTATAATAATACTATCTAAAATCCCCTTTACGCGCGTGCACGTATATATATTATGTGTAGTCTCTTACTACTATTTTCCCTCCCTCTCAAAAATATGTTCTACAACATCCTTATTAA
>ERZ779671.106-NODE-106-length-43367-cov-3.383566_pt1 | contig 43367 bp, 40 predicted proteins | sample MGYA00511074_ERZ779671 | MGnify/ENA primary metagenome ERZ779671 (study PRJEB29588, sample SAMEA2158454) | human gut metagenome | biome: human gut; feature: human-associated habitat; material: faeces | place: Denmark | collected 2008/2010 ... | reverse complement strand
CCCGCCAGCCTCTGCAGCTCTGGCCATCTCTGTTATGTCTGTGACATTCGGACTCAGCTTCATGATGATAGGCTGCTTTGCCGCTGCCTTGACTGCCTTTGTTATATCGTAGAGCGCATCCGGCTGCTGGCCAAATGCGATTCCGCCCTCTTTTACATTCGGACATGACACGTTGATCTCAAGCAGATCCACATCACAATCGCCAAGCTTCTCAACGCAGTCAACATAGTCCTCCTTGGACTTTCCACACACGTTTACGATGATCTTTGTATCAAACTGCTTTAAAAACGCGAGATCACGCTCGATAAACACGTCGATGCCGGGATTCTGCAGACCGATTGCATTCAACATGCCTCCGTAAACCTCTGCGACACGCGGTGTCGGGTTGCCCGGCCACGGAACATTCGCCACGCCCTTTGTCGTCACGGCTCCAAGGAGATTCAAATCTACGAACTCATCGTATTCCATACCAGAGCCAAATGTACCGGATGCAACGGTGATTGGATTCTTAAGCTCCACACCTGCAATACTTACCTTTGTATTCATTACAGCTCCACCTCCTCAGCATAAAATACAGGGCCATCCTTGCATACACGCTTATTCTTCACCTGTGAATGGTCGTCAATCTCCTTCGACTTGCATACGCAGGCAAGGCAGGCACCCACACCGCATGCCATACGCTCTTCTAAGGATAACTGTGCTTCGATGCCATGTTCCAGTGCATAGCTCTGAATCGCACGAAGCATCGGTGTTGGTCCGCAGGCATAAATCTCTGTGCCCTCGATGCCGCACTGGCGAATTGCATCCATAACCGTTCCTTTGACACCGATTGCGCCGTTGTCGCTGGATTTGTATACGGTTCCATATGGTTCAAATTCCTCTGATAAGAATTCCTCATCACGGAATCCAAGCACGATCGACTTCTCGCAGGTAAGCTCCTTCGCAAGCTGCAGCATCGGTGGAATACCGATTCCGCCGCCGATCAGGATTGCCTTCTTATCCTTCTTCGTAAATCCGTTTCCGAGTGGTCCGAGTATCGTGATTGTATGATCGGAAGTGAGCATCGAGAATTCCTTTGTGCCCTTTCCTGCAATACGATATACGATCCGGAGTGTACCTGCTGCACGGTCAATCTCACACAAACTGATCGGACGTGGAAGCAGCTTGCTTCCATCTGCAGAATACACGTCGATAAACTGTCCCGGTACTGCCTGGCTGGCAATCTCCGGTGCCTGTATCACCATTGAATATATGTCTGTGGCGATCTCGTCCTGACGGACGATCTTCGCCTCCATCTTTATCTTTCCCATTTTCGACTCCTCTTAATTGTTTTATTGCGAAACATCCTACTTCTCGGTAATCCGTTGCACATATTACGCAATTCTACGCAGACGCGCTCCCGCTCACTTCCACATGTAGCGGTACTAAACTCATTGCCCCAGAAAAAACATCTGGGAGCAATTCGTTAAGTACCGACATGTTCCAATGGTCTGCATTAAAATTGGTACTATACATATCTGAAATATATTTTTTTCATACATAATCGTTTTCCATATCTTATAATTTTCCTATCTCTATGTTTCAGATTTTTATTTCTTGATGTCTTCTTTCACTCCCGCGCAGGCATCGGATGCCTTGTCGCAGGCGTTGTTGATGTCCTGAACTGTTTTCGCGTCACCCTCGAAATGGTACCTGCAGTCGCAGAAGAGTCCGATGATCAAAAGTGGTACACAGATCCAGAATGCGAAGATCAAAAGCAGTATGAATATGATGATCGGCATCCGCATAAAACGCTCACCCTTACGCTCAATGATGAAGTTCTTCTCGCAGCCCTTCTTGATGATATCGCCTACCCACGCGAAGAACTCATCCATACGCTCACCGAATGTTTTCTTCTTGCAAGACTGCTCGTAGGCAGCCTGTGCCTGTGCCAGCTCGTTCGATGTCTCCTGCGGAGTCGTCGTATAAGTGCCAACCTCCGGTGCCTTGATCTTTCCAAGCTTCTCTAAATACACGATCGCATCGAGCAGATCATAATTACATGCTTCGAGTGCACTCTTGGCATCCTCATAACTGACGCCTGTTTTCTCTCTGATTTTTTCTACCTTTTCTAACTGATCCATATCTGATATCCTCCATTTTCTGTAACAGCGGTTTTGTGATTTGTTCTTTGCTGTTCTTGATTGTGTCCTTATCTTACGGCACCAAAATTAATCTATAAGGTAGGAAAGATTAAAAACAGATTAAAATTTCTATTATTTTCCATATATCTATCTGCACTTCTTCCTGTTCACATACTAACACAAGTGTATGCGTATGTTCATCTATTTTCTTCAGAATTCCGGTGTCCTTCACATAGGCACCGCCCTCTTTTTTCGCATCCTTCACAAAATGTACGACCGCTACTTCCGTATCCTTGTGCTCCGCTAACCACTGCAGCTTCCGGTTTAGTTCCGCAACCTCATACTCATCAAGTTCGATCTCTTCCTCTGTCAGCCGTGCCGTCTCCCGCACCGCTTCATCATGTCCCGTAAGCGCTGCAAATGGGGCAAACTGCGCCGCACGCATCATCCGATCCATCGCCTCTTCATAGCCCGACAAGGCTGCAAAAGAACCAAACTGCGCCGCTCTGCTCTCCCGGCTCATAGGCGGATGGTTCCTTGAAACCGGCCGTTTGCAGTATAAAATATCCTCATACGATTTTTTCACGCCTTATGTCCTCCGATCTGATTATTCCTGTCACGCGCCGTTGCGCCCTCGCGGAAATTCATTCCACGTAGAACTGCATTTTTACCGTATTTATGTTTGATTGCAAGCAATGCCTGCTGAATCTGCGCTTCTTTTGCTTCCTTTTCTTTCTCTGCTTCCTTCTCCTTTTCCAACGCCGCATAATCGGTAAATAAATCCATCTGTTCAAATCCAGAAGTCTCTTCCTTCACATCTTCCTTCCGGATCACATGATTGGCTACCACATACATCCGCCGCACAAGCAGATTCTCATCCACAATCCGGTCATATAAGCGAAGCACCGCCGCCTCAATCCTGCTTGTTGACGATGTATAACTGTCCAGATTCTCTGTCCCGTGTGCGTGCTTCGGCACCTTCCGCCCATAGCGGTCACGCGTCACCTCACCGTGATACCCATTTGCTCCCCCAGACAGATTCTCGATATCATAGCCAACTGTAAGTACCATCTGATTTGTGACAAGCCCCTTTTCAACCAGTTCCAGCACCAGTCCCTCTGTCATTTCCTGTACAACCACACGTGCTTTCTCACATGTATACGGGCATTGCAACACCTGCCCCGAACTAATGCTATTACTCTCCGGGCGGTACGCCTTAATCTCTGCGATCGTACACGGTTCATAGCCCCATGCATGGTCGATCAGCAGCTCTGCATTCACCCCGAAAAGCTTATACAGCAGATCTTCGTTATAGTAATCATCTTCTCCGCCCAGTGAACACCGGGCAATATCTCCCATCGTATACAGATCCTGTGCATGCAGCTTCTTCTGGTAACCCGCCCCCACACGCCAGAAATCCGTCAGCGGTTCATGGTTCCACAACAGTCTGCGGTAGCTCATCTCATCAAGCTCCGCAATCCGCGCGCCACGTTCATCCGGCTGCATATGCTTCGCCTCGATATCCATCGCAATCTTTGCCAGATACAGATTCGTTCCAATCCCCGCCGTCGCCGTGATTCCTGTCGTTTCATAGACATCCCGTATCATTGTCTCTGCAAGCTGTCTTGCTGTCATCTGATAGGTATTCAGGTATGTCGTCGCATCAATGAACACCTCATCCACCGAATAGACATGCATATCCTCCGGCGCGACATATTTCAGGTAGATATCGTAAATGCGCGTACTGTATTCCATGTAATGTGCCATCCGCGGCTTCGCCGCAATATAGTCCAGCGCCAGCCTTGGATCCGCTTTCACCTTCAGATTTTCATATGACGATCCGTTAAATTCCCGCCCCGGTGCAAATGCCAGCCGCTGACGGTTGATCTCTTTTACCCGCTGCACAACTTCGAACAAGCGCGCCCGCCCCGATATGCCATAGGATTTCAGGGATGGCGAAACAGCCAGACAGATTGTCTTCTCTGTCCGGCTCTCATCTGCTACGACGAGGTTCGTTGTGAGCGGGTTCAATCCCCGCTCCACGCACTCCACCGACGCATAAAATGATTTCAGATCAATTGCTATATACTGCCGCATACCGTCACTCCACATAGATAAATCCGTGTCTTATTTCACATACTGTTTTTATTTTAGTATAGAACATATGTTTTGTAAATAATAAATATTTCAAACAGCATCATAAAACCAGCGGATTCGTACGTTATTTATATAATCATTTACAAAATTATACAAACTATAAATATTTATTTTGCAACTTCGTTACACTTTTGATGCAACTTTGATGCAATTATTTGGTATGTTATGTTAACAGGGGATTTTAGGAAATCCGGACACATATTTTCAGGAAAGACAGGGAGATAAATGAACGTAAAAATAGACTCAAGAAAAATCGAAAAGGGCGACACTTTTGTGGCACTGCGCGGCATCGACCACGACGGACATGCCTATATCCGACAGGCAATTGAAAACGGCGCAGCGAAGATCATCTGCGAGGAAGGAAGCTACGAGGTGGAAACCTGTATCGTCGAGGATACCAGAGCATATCTGGTCAATTATCTGAAAGATACTTACTACGACAAAATCAGCAAACTCAAGCTGATCGGCATCACCGGTACAAACGGAAAAACTACATCAGCATTTCTGCTTCACCAGATGTTGAATAAGCTTGGCAGAAAATGTGGCTATATTGGCACAATCGGCTTCTACGTCGGCGAGAAGATCCGCAGTCTCGCGAACACGACCCCCGATATCTATGATCTGTACGCGATTCTGCTGCAATGCCTGTCGCTCGGCTGTGAGTATGTTGTCATGGAAGTAAGCAGTCAGGGACTTGCAAATCACCGTGTCGAGACGTTGCAGTTTGACTATGCGGTCTTCACAAACCTGACACAGGATCATCTGGATTTCCACAAGACGATGGAACGCTATGCCCTTGCAAAGCAGGAATTATTCCGCATGTTAAAGCCATCCGGCAAAGCGATCATCAACTATGACGATTCCTACAAGCACTATTTTCTGCTTGAAGAAAATGAGAATGTAACCTTCGGCTTTACCGGCGGAGATTTCAAAGTAGCTTTGGATGCCGCAGACAAGGAACATACAGAATTCTCGGTACAGTGCCCTGCATTTACCCAGAACTTCTCGACCAATCTGATCGGCACTTACAATATCTACAATCTGATGGCTTCCGTTGTGATTCTGACACTGGAGCAGTTTGACAGTGCCACCATCGCACAGGCAGCCGCAGCACTTACACTTCCAAAGGGCAGAACCGAATGTATCCACACAGGAAATAATCTGATCATGGTAGACTACGCACATACGCCAGACGCCATGAGCAAGGTTCTGACTGCCGCACGTGCACTTACCTCCGGCAGCATCTATGTCGTGTTTGGATGCACTGGTGAAAGAGACCGGGATAAACGTGCGAAGATGTCCGCGATTGCCTGCAAGCATGCTGATTACGTTATAATGACGCACGACGATCCTCATTATGAAGATCAGGCACAGATCTACCATGATATGACATCCGGGCTTTCTTACGATAACTACGAAATCGTGCATGACCGGAAGGACGCTATTCGAAAGGGAATCTCCCTGTTAGATACGGACGACATTCTTCTGATCCTTGGAAAAGGGCACGAAGAATTTATTGTTTGCCGGGATAAGCGGATTCCATTTAATGATATGAATGTCGCACGGCAATGCCTGTCTGAACGGAGGACTCCCAGCGCAGCTAGGATCTGCCAATCCGCCTAGCGGTCACATGCACAATTAACATTTATGAACGCTAAAAGGGCGGCCACATCATGTGACCGCCCAGTAAGAGAGGGGAAACGAAAAATCGTCTGGCTAGCTATTTTAAATTATCCTTCGATGGCAATGAATTTCTTCTCTTCCACCTGTGGCTTTGCTTCCTTCTTTGGAACAGAGATCTTCAAGACACCATCTTCGAATTTTGCCTTGATATCATCCTGTGTGATCGCATCGCCCACATAGAAGGATCTGTTGCAGGAACCTTCATAACGTTCCTTACGGATATATTTGCCCTTGGCATCCTTCTCATCCTTAGAGTTCTTTGTAGAAGCCTTGATGATCAGGTAACCATCCTTCACTTCACCGGTTACATCTTCCTTCTTAAATCCTGGAAGGTTCATATCAATCTCGTAACCGTCTTCTTTCTCAAACACATCAGTACTCATCAGATTCTGTGCCGGTGCATCATACTTATAGACACCAAAACTTGGTGCATCAAAGAAATCATCCATAAAACTATTTGTAAATAAACTTGGCATTAACATAAGCCATACCTCCTTTTATACTTCACTCAGTAATTGCAATCTATGTTTCTTGACGGCATCCATTCACTATTTAATTGCAATTACACTATCAACTTTCCTTCCCACTCGGGTTCCCTTCTCTAGGTCTTCCCTCATGTTCTAGGTGTACTATAACATACTTATTAGCACTCGTCAATAGCGAGTGCTAATAAAAATTGTGAAAAAAGTGTGAAGTCTTGATTATACAAAAAACAGGTATGCCGCAACAATACAGCACACCTGTTTCAAAATCATGTTATTTACTTAAACTGATTCTGCTCTGCATGGCGTTTGAAGAAGTCCTTTGTCTCCTTCACAACCACACCACTCAAAGCGAAGATTGCGATCATGTTTGGAATCGCCATCAATCCGTTGAAGATATCGGCAATCGTCCATACTGCCTTTACTGTCATGTATGGTCCGATGAATACTGCCAAGATATACAACCAGCGATATACAAGGATTGCTTTCTTGTTCTTGCCTGACAGGTATTCCAGACAGCGCTCCGAATAGTAATCCCATCCGAGGATCGTTGTAAATGCGAAGAATACCAGACAAAGCATCAACAGGAACGCAGCTACCTGCTCGGAAATCGGAAGTCCCTCCTGGAATGCGTAGGTTGTTACCTGTACACCCTCTAAGCCTTCCTGCTGCCAAGCACCTGTCAATACGATAGAAAGTCCTGTCATCGTACAGATGATGATTGTATCAATAAATGTACCCGTCATGGAAACCAGACCCTGACGTACCGGCTCCTTTGTCTTTGCTGCGGCTGCAGCGATTGGTGCAGAACCAAGACCGGATTCATTTGAGAAGATACCTCTTGCAACACCCTTCTGCATTGCAACGATCATCGTACCAACCACACCACCGGTCACTGCCTTTGGATTGAATGCGCCCTTTACGATTGTTACAAACGCATCCGGAATCTCTTTGATATTGCAGATGAGAAGCACCAGACAAAGCAGAACATAAAGCACTGCCATAAATGGGACGACGATCTGGGATACATTTGCAATACGCTTGATACCACCGATCAACACAAGTGCCACACAGACACTCAGGATCAAAGATGCAATAACTACCGTCCACGAATATGTACCGATTCCAGGAATCTCTACGCTCCATGATTCATTCGGATCAAAGAATCCCTCAACAGCCGATGCAATACCATTCACCTGTGAGAATGTTCCGATACCGAACAATCCTACACAGATACCGAAGAATGCAAAGATCTTCGCAAGCCATTTCCACTTTGTACCCATACCTTTTTCGATATAGTAGAATGGTCCACCGAGTGCATGATTGTCTTCATCTACCACACGATACTTAACTGCAAGGAGTCCCTCTGCATACTTGGTTGCCATTCCGAAGAATGCAGCAAGCACCATCCAGAACAGGGCACCCGGGCCACCGGCTCCGATTGCTGTTGCGACACCGACGATATTTCCGGTTCCGATTGTCGCTGAAAGCGCCGTACATAGTGCACCGAACGAAGTTACTTCTCCTTCACCCTCTTCCTCATTTTTCACCATCCATTTCAGGGCAAGCGGCAGTTTACGGACCTGCAGCACACCCATACGGATGGTAAGAAGGATTCCACCTGCAATGATCAAAATCATAAGCGGCGGACCCCAGACGAAATCATCTACTTTTGTCAAAAAGCTATTAATTGCTTCCCACATGTTTCCTACTCTCCTTTATTTTATTTTAACAACATGTTCTCTATATTACACAGTTTTCCAGCTTTTGACAACATTTTTCCCTCAATTTATAAAGTTTTTTACTGTTTTCATATTAAATATACGGGGTATAATAGAGTTTATGATATACTTTATATGTCCAAATATGGATTTTAAAAAAGAAAGGAATACATTTTTATGAATCTTATTAAGAATATTTCCAAATCAGAAGTACATGTATTGAAGGATCAGGTTACTTATCAGGAGGGACAGGTTGTCAGCAAGACACTCGCCCAGAATGACGCCGTATCTATCACATTATTTGCCTTTGACAAGGACGAGGCGATCAGCACACACGAGTCCGGCGGCGATGCATTTGTTACCTGCTTAGATGGTGTCGGCAGAATCACAATCGATGGTGTTGAATATATCCTGCACGAAGGTGAATCCATCGTAATGCCAGCCAAGCATCCACATGCCGTCTATGGTGCAGAACAGTTCAAGATGCTGTTAGTTGTTGTATTTTAATTATCTTAATTCTTAAAACGGAAAAGCCGCCGAGCCGGGAATCCAGGTCCCAGTCCGACGACTTTTTTTCTTTCTTCTATTCTATATATCGGCAGATTTCTATTATTGCTTTACATTAAATGCTTTCATTCCTGGATATACAGCGCTTGCGCCAAGCTCTTCCTCAATACGGAGCAGCTGGTTGTACTTTGCAACACGCTCAGAACGAGAAGGTGCACCTGTCTTGATCTGGCATGTATTAAGTGCAACTGCAAGGTCTGCAATCGTTGTATCAGCCGTCTCACCAGATCTGTGTGAGCTGATTGCTGTGTATCCAGCCTTGTGCGCCATCTTGATTGCTTCCAATGTCTCAGAAACAGATCCAATCTGATTCAACTTGATCAGGATTGCATTTCCTGCGCCAAGCTCAATTCCCTTTGCCAGTCTCTCTGTATTTGTTACGAACAGGTCATCGCCAACAAGCTGAACCTTGCCACCAAGTCTTGCAGTCAGCTTCTGCCAGCCTTCCCAGTCCTCTTCATCCAGACCATCCTCGATTGAGATGATTGGATATTTCTCGCAAAGTGCTTCCCAGTGCTCGATCAACTGCTCAGCTGTATACTCTGTACCCGCCTTCGGAAGCTTGTAGTAGCCCTTTCCTTTTTCGCTCTTCCACTCAGAAGAAGCTGCATCCATAGCAATCTTGAAATCCTTGCCTGGCTCATAACCTGCTCTCTTTACAGCTTCGAGAATTGTCTCAATTGCTTCCTCATCAGACTTCAAAGCAGGGGCAAATCCACCCTCATCACCAACGGATGTTGCAAGTCCACGCTCTTTCAAAATTGCAGCCAATGCATGGAAAACTTCTGCACACCAACGCAGACACTCTTTGAACGATGGAGCGCCAACCGGCATGATCATGAACTCCTGTACATCAAGTCCAGAAGAAAGTGCATGACATCCACCGTTTACGATGTTCATCATTGGAACTGGCATACGATTTCCAGATACGCCACCAAGGAAACGATACAGTGGAATATCAAGGGATGTTGCTGCTGCACGGCAGCATGCGATAGATACTGCAAGAATCGCATTCGCACCAAGCTTAGACTTGTCCTTTGTTCCATCTGCCTGAATCATAGCCTGATCCACTGCATAGATATCTGATGCATCCATACCCTCGATTGCATCATTGATAATTGTATTGATATTTTCAACTGCCTTTGTGACACCCTTGCCAAGGTAACGGCTCTTATCGCCATCACGAAGCTCCAGTGCCTCGAACTCTCCAGTGGATGCACCACTTGGTGCAGTACCTCTTCCGATGGTTCCATCTGCCAGATAAACCTCTGCCTCTACCGTTGGATTTCCTCTGGAATCCAAGATCTCACGGCCAATAACCTTTTCAATTTCTAAATAATCCATTGTTATGTACTCCTTTCAATTTGCATTTTAACGGAGTCTCTTGCTTCTGACGGTCTCTCCTCGTTCAGAAGCAGGAGTTCCGAAATGATTTACACGTGCTAGGTTAGCCAGACCTAACTATAAGTTAGTATATACTAACCCGGTTTAAAATGCAAGTGTATTTTCCATAACTTTTATGCAACTACAATACTCCCAACCATACGGGCATCTCCATCCAGCACAAGAGATACCTCATAATGCTGTTTAGGCAGATTCTGCTTTATAAATGCAGCCTCAAAACCAGCAAATGCTAACCTTCGCTTACCAAACGCATCCCGGACATCTGGTCTGTACAGTCGCTCTGATTTTACAATGTACTGTTGCTTGTCCTGTCCAGTTAAAACAATATTGAGCGTTCCCGCACGCAATGTTTTTCGATTCAAGGCCCAACCACTGATTTTTACGACTGCTTCATCTGTAAACTCTTCCACCTTGTATTGCAGACTTCCTTTTTCAACAAGCACCTGTTGCGTTTCCTCAGGCGTTTCGATTTCCTTTACTTTCAACAGCCGTAACGAGAAGTTATCACTGTTTCCAATCAGATTTGGGTTATAACACGGATCATACCCCTTAAATTCCGGATGACGATCATACAATTTTTTCATTTCCCGTTGCTGTCTGGCGGCTTTTTCTGGGGATACAGCGTCTTAGCCACGGCTGACAGATTCATAATGGTATAAACGGACATCTGTTCGGACAACATTATAATATCCTGCTTCTACTAAATTAAAACATAAGTCAATATCGTTATATGCCACCGGTAACTGTTCCGAAAAACCACCCACCTGATCATATTTATTCCGGTCAATCATAAGACACGCACCGGTCACCGCACTGTAATTATATTCCAGCTTATTTCGTCCCCAATAACAATTCAAATCGTCGTTAATCCGTTGAAATGCATGTCCTGGTCCAACCATAAAACTGACAACACCTACATGCTGTATCAAATTCGTATTTGGGTAAATTAATTTACATCCAACCGCACCTGTATGTGGCTGCTGTGCATGTCCCAGCATCCGTTCCAGCCATTCCGCTCCCTCAACACGAATATCGTCATTTAAAAACAGAAGGAACTGTCCATCTGCCAGATGTGCCCCAATGTTGCACATCTTTGAAAAATTAAACTCCATTGGCGCGTAATGATATTTGCAATCCAATTCTTTACACATTTGTGTATATTTCGCATGTGTTTCTTCTGCACTGCCATTGTCCACAACAATGATTTCATAATTTTGATATTTCGTTTCCTTTCGGATGGACGTCAGACATTGCTTTAAAATGTCATAATTATCCTTAGACGGAATAATAATGCTTACTTTCGGATTTCCCACAACTTCATAAACCACGCGGAACATCACTATATCTTTGATATATTCCAGATGCCCTTTAACGCCTCTTCGCTCCAGGGCTTCGAGCTTCGCCTTCTTTGTCGTTTCAATAATATATGGCTTTGCCGATATATCATTTGCCGTAGACTCTTCACGTTCCCGCCAATGATAAAGGATTTTTGGCACATGCCCTATACGATTCGTCTTCTCCATCACCCGCAAAACAAGATCATAGTCCTGCGAACCTTCCAAGCCTACACGCAAACCGCCCATTTCGTCCAGCAAGGATTTTCGATACACCGCCAAATGGCAGGTATACATCAAAGACATAAATGTATCTGGAGACCAATCCGGCTTAAAAAACGGATTCCTTCTTTTTGTCCCATCCTCAGATAATTTGTCCTCATCGCTGTAAATAAAATCCAGTGTATGATCTTCATTTAGCTTTTTCGCAATTTCATACAGTGCATTTTCTGCATACAGATCATCACAATCCAAAAGCGCAACAAATTCGCCCTCTGCCATTGCAATTCCATCGTTTGTGGTTCTGGATATATGTCCATTCTCACTGCGGTATTTTATTTTAATGCGCTCCACTCCTTCAAATTGCCGCAAAGTCTCTCTGACACGCGCATCGGTTGAACAATCATCTACAAGGCACAACTCCCAATTATCATATGTCTGATTCTGCACAGATTGAATGCATGCCGTTAACATCTGTGGTTCCACATTATATACTGGCACAACAACCGAGATGAGCGGTTTATATTCCAACTCCTGTTCCGGCTCTTTATATTGCTGTTCATTTTGCAGCATCCACATGTCATATTCATTTTTCTTGTGTAGACGATGATTTAACTTATAACAAAATACATGCCATCCTTCTTTACCCAGACAGCGCATCATTCTTTTTGAAAAAGAAAGAACTCTTTTTATCTGACCCATATTTTTATACTCCTACTTCTTCTCTCATAGATTGAACTATACGTTGTTCACTGCCCGGAATATTGCTGTTATCACATACATCTGTAAAAACACCGTCCACATTGCAGCATATTGATCTGCATTTCTTGATACACATGTCCGTTTTGTCCGAACTGCAAGCAAACCAACCACAAGTGCCGGAAGGAAATATCTTCCCTGTACACCTGCTACCACAACAAATTGATATGGCGTCCAATATAAAAGCATCGCTGCAACTGCCAGCCCACTGACGCCGACAAACACCAAAAGCATCCAAATCCGGTCTCCCACTGTTATCAACTGTTCTTCGTTTTCTTTCCGTATAGAAACATATAACAGCAACAATAAAAATCCTATTACAAACACCAGTGGAACTTCAATATCAAGCCATCCAAGATAGTTTCCCAACATCTGCTGGATATGCTTTCCTGATTCATACCAAAGCGTATTGAGTAATATTTCAAAAAATTGGATCGGATTTTTTAAGAAATACCCCATTGTATACCCTTTGGAATCGGACCATGCAATATAAGTACTGTTAATATTTTCTGGTTGTAGCCAGCGCCGAACCACGAGAACCAGAACCATCACACAAGCCACTACAAATATACCTGCAATGACAACCATAAGCACCTTCATCCAAGGTTTAATTTTCTGTTTGACCGCATCCACCTTATCTTTGTGCTGTTGCAGAATTCGAGGGATCAACATCAGCGGCAATACAACCAATGGCAACAGAGAAAAGCCTTTACATGGCAACAATAATAAGCTGCTCAATACCATAACAATATTATTTACAAGCTTCGCTTTCCGAGTCGTTTCCTGTCCATAAACTGCAGACATTGTTGTCGCTATTACAAGAATACATAAAGCAAATAACTGAGAATCATAGGAAAAAGAACATACCTGTTGCAATGTAATCGGCAAAAGCGCCCATACCATAACGATTCCTTTTCCAAATGGAATCCGTTTTATCGCATAATAAGTTGCCGCTATAAAAGCAAGCAGATTCATCAATCGTCCAAGCAAATACAACATAGTTGTGCTCGCCCCTAACAACCGTCCAATTGTAATTCCAAGTCCGGATAAAATATACAGATAACGCGGAGACTGCGTCGAAACATGTGCTGTCTTTATCAGATTCGTTTTTTCCGGTCGCTGAAACAGCCCCTCATATTGACTATTGTAATCTTCCTTCGTAATACCACGTGCATTATACATATGCTCGTTATCCGCCTGCCGCATCATGACAGTTTCCGCATCGTGCGTTCCCATCATGACATCCGACATGTCATATGCTGTATATATGTGTACATACTCATCTGGAACTACCATAATCGGAATAATAAGCAAATACAAAAATCCAAGTACAATAATCATTGGCAGAAAAAGTTTCTCAAAAGAAGTCTTCCACTTTGTACCAAACATCGCCTGAATGCTGACAAACGCCAACAATACAAACAACAATCCATATGCAATACAATGTAATATAAAATACGCATCCACACCGTTTGGATTGTCGATTTTGTGATATGCCACATTTATCATATACACACCCATTACCAAGGTAATCAATAGGAGTCCTATAATAACGCATAATTTGATTATTCTATTTGGATTTTTCTCTTTCACTTCCATTCTTATTCCCCTGTGTTTCTTTAATTTGATTTAGGTAGACAAAAGAGACTTTTATTGTAGGAATACAATAAAAGTCTCATGTCCTTTATAATCTATTATCGATTAGATGTTAAGCAGATCACTGAATACCTTCAACGCACCATCTGTCTCGTGTGCAAGTACCTTCTTTGCAAGTACCTTACCAAGCTGAACACCTTCCTGATCGAAGCTGTTGATGTTCCACAGGAATCCCTGGAACATAACCTTGTTCTCGAAATGTGCAAGCAGTGCACCAAGTGTCTCTGGATCAAGCTGCTCACCGATAATGATAGAAGATGGACGACCACCCTTGAAGTTCTTGTTGCTGTTCTCATCCTTCTTACCACATGCAAATGCTACGATCTGTGCAGCAACATTTGCGCAGAGCTTCTTCTGGCTTGTGCTTCCCTGAATCTCTACATCCGTGCCAATCTGGCTGTTCTTGAATGCGATAAACTGCAATGGAACAATGTCAGTTCCCTGATGCAATAACTGATAGAAGGAATGCTGTCCGTTTGTTCCCGGCTCACCGAAGAGAACTGGACCTGTTGGGTAATCAACCGGCTCACCAAAACGGTTCACAGACTTACCATTGGACTCCATATCAAGCTGCTGCAGGTGTGCAGGGAAACGGCTCAATGCCTGTGAATATGGAAGAACAGTTGTTGCAGGGTAACCAAGTACGTTACGCTCGTAAACGCCAATCAACGCATCAAGCATAGCCGGGTTCTTCCTGATATCTGTATTCTTTGCTGTCTCATCTTCTGCGGCTGCACCATTTAAGAAACGTGCAAATACATCCGGGCCAAATGCCAGTGAAAGTACAGCACCACCAACGGCTGATGTAGAAGAATAACGACCACCGATATAATCATCCATAAAGAAAGCTGCAAGGTAATCATCGCTCTTTGCAAGTGGAGATGTCTCACTTGTAACTGCAATCATATGCTTAGAAGCATCCAGACCTGCCTTTGCAAGCGCGTCCTTCACGAAGGACTCATTTGTAAGCGTCTCCAATGTTGTACCAGACTTTGATACAAGTACGAAGATTGCATGTGCTACATCGGTAGATGCAAGAACTGCTGCCGCATCATCCGGATCTACGTTGCTGATGAACTTCGCATCCATCTTGAATGTGCCGTTCTTCTTTGCCCAGTTCTCAAGTGCAAGATACATTGCACGAGGACCAAGGTCACTACCACCGATACCGATCTGTACAACCGTTGTGAACTTCTCGCCAGCTGCATTTGTGATCTCGCCATTGTGTACCTTATTTGCAAACTCTGCAATACGGTTCTGCTGCTCTACGTAAAATGTTCTCTTATCCACGCCATCTGCCTTGACTGGCTCGCCAAGCTGACCGCGTGTCATCTGATGAAGAACCAGACGGTTCTCTCCTGTATTGATAACGGCACCATTATAAAGCTCCTGGAACTTGTCAACAAGCTCTGCTTCCTTGGCAAGGGCTGCAAGCTTCTCCAAAACTGTGTCATCCACTTCCTTTGCAGCAAAGTTGTAAGTAAGCTTCTCTGCCATCGGTACGCTGTAATTCTTCGCACGGTCTGCACCGCTCTCACCAGCCATAACAGTTGTGAGATCTACACTGCCCTTACAAGCTTTGAGTGCCTTGTAAGAATCCAAAGTATCAAGATTTTTCCAATTTGTCATTTTTCTTTCCTCCGTAATCTATTTGGCGTAGGACGCCAGCTCGTTTTATTATAACCTCTTCGGCGGAATTTGTCACTTGTTTTATTCTTCGTCTGTACAAGAATTCTTTACGATTTTCTTCTCTGGTCTCGGTGTGCCACAGGTACAGGTTGTAACGTATCTCTCATTTTCAGAGGGACTCTTCTTCATGACAAAAGCTACGTCACCACAATATTCTTTATTTAACAAAATAATATCTTTATTTACGAAAATCATAATTAAGATATTTGTTTAGTATTGATAACCCACTTTGAAAAATCTCCAAACATTTATTTTTTTCATCAACATTAAAACTAGGATGATATTCTTCATTTTTTAGAAGTTTCAAATTACTTCCATAGAATAACTTATTATAAATATCAACAATTTCTTCATCATTATAATCTCCTACAAATTCTTCATTTAGTGATTTTGATAAATCACTAAATAAATGCCATGTATCTATTAAACTTTGACAATTTTGCGATATTTCTACATTATCTATTAACTCGGTAATTTTAGATAGATAAAAGACTGTTATTCCTTTTTCAAAAATAATATGTTCCTTATCCGCAAATATATTTGCTTCTTCGACACTAGAAAAAACTAACAGCCGTTGATTAAAAAGCAAGAAACCATCTTCATCGTTGCTATACCATATAAAAAAATAAGTTAATCCATTATAAATAATTTTTGTCAAATAATATTTCGTCATAACTTTGTTCCTAATTATTCCAAATCTTCTTTTGTTGGCAGTCTGCGGATTTCTCTTCCATCTGTGCATTTGCGCGGAACATCCGCTATTCCGGCGGACAAGTTTTCAAATACTCGGATTGACAAATCATCTAATTCTGTTATAAAATGTATCCAAGAAATGAGTTTTACAACCGTACAGTTTTTACTCAAGCGGCTCACTCGTTTCTTTTTTTATTCATTTTCTTTATGCTCGTTTACAGAAAGATTTCCTATCAAATCTTCACCAATTTTGCAAGTGGATAACTTATCAATTGCCATTTGAACCTGAAACTCATTTAGTTCGATCTCAACATCGTAAATGTTTCCGCTTCTTGGCAGTCTGACATGCCATTCAGGGCTTTCAAAATAGCTGCCATTCATATATTGCGCCTTCGTCTCATGCGCTTTCATATCTGCTTTTCTTTCTTTACAATACGCATAGATTAAATATACACTGAGCATCGGACAAACAATACATGCCGCACACTTTCCAACCATATCTCCTCTGACAAAAAACAGAAATAGTCCCATAAGTACTGTAAAAACGATATATACAACCAACGATTTCTTAGTCATAGCAAATGGAAATTTGTGATTTGTTCTCATGTAATTCTATTCCCCCAACTACGAACTTCTTTCTCTACTTAGCAGGCACACTGCCTCACAATGTTCCGTCCACGGAAATAAATCCACAAGCGCAATCTTCTCCACCTGATACATCCGCTTGCTCTTCAGGTATTTCAGATCCCGCGCCAGACTTTCCGGTCCACAGGAAATGTACACAATCCGTTTCGGTGCCAGCTTGCAGACGGAATCGAAGAACTCCGGTGTACTGCCACTGCGCGGCGGATCTAGGAATACAACATCCACATCTGTTCCGGCTTCTGCCATGCCAACCATGAATTTGCCTGCATCACCATCATAGATCCGGACATTCTTACAATCATTTCGTTTCACGTTCGTGATGGCATCCTTCGCGGCTGCCTTGTTCAGTTCGACGCCGATCACCTGCTTTGCATGGTCACTTGCCACGATTCCGATCGTACCGGTTCCACAGTACGCGTCCACGACAACCTCTTCGCCGGTAAGGTTTGCATATTCCATCGCCTTGTTATACAGGAGCTCAGTCTGCACCGGATTCACCTGATAGAAACTTGTCGGCGAGATCTTGAAGGTCTTCCCACACAGCTTGTCTTCGATAAATCCTCTGCCGTACAACACCTGATTTCGTTCGCCAAGCACCATACTTGTATCCTTGTCGTTGATATTCTGCACGATCGTCGTAATCTGCGGATGTGCCTTGACAAGTGCCTTCGCGAAATTCTTCTTCGATGGGAAGATCGGCGACGCAGTCACAAGCACAACCATAACTTCTCCGGTCGCATGTCCGGTTCTAACCATCACATGGCGCAGCAATCCATACCCACTATCTTCATTGTAGACAGTAATCTTAAATGAACGCAGCAGCCCACGGATTGTCTCTACAATCTCCTGTGCCCGACGATTCTCGATCTTACAATCGTCCACCGACAATACACGGTGCGTTCCCTCTTCATACACACCCGCCAGAATCTCGCCATTTCGCTTATGCTGAAATGCCGCATTGACCTTGTTCCGGTAATGATAGGGTTCTTTCATGCCGATAATTTCATCCACAGAACCATATGGAGCAAGCAGCTTCTTCACCTGATCGGTCTTGATTTTTAACTGCTCTGCATAGGACTTGTCAATATACTGGCATCCACCACATTTCTTCGAGATGGGGCAGCCGGATTTATTTCCTGTATGTCCGTTCTCACTTACATGTACATGCTTCTTAGATTGTTCACCACTCTGCTTGTATCTTCCCTGCTTTGTCATCACTTACTCCTGCTTCATCTGTCGTTCAGCTTCATTGACACAATTCACTGCATTTAAACATCTCGGATATCCAATGTATGGCAGGCTCTGCGAGATCACACGCATCAACAATTCCTTGTCATTCCCGATTTTCATGTTGCCCTTTGCATGTGCAACCACCTGCATATCGCAGCCTCCCTGTGAGAATAAGAAACAGAACGTTACCAGTTCCCGTTTTGCAAGCGGCAGACGGCTTCCCGGATAATCATTCCCGAAATAATTCTCCTTCAGCCATTTGTTGATATGGCTGTCCTTCCAGACTTCCTTCATATGCTCCTCGAAGATTCCCGCCTGCTCCGCAAGCTTTTTCTCCTCAGCAGCATCCTCACCTGCTCCTGTAGTCTCTGCCTCATCCGACGCAGACTTCTCCAGCCGTTCCTGCTTCGTCATGCCCAGGCGCCCCTGCTTGGCTCTTGTCGAATCCAAAAGCGGAAGCTCGATTCCTTTTGCTTCCATCACTACATTCGTGGCAACCAGAAACGGCCAGACTCTTCCCATACCAAGATAATCCACAGACTGATACACAATCTCCTTAATTACCATTGGTGACAAGCCACTGTCCAGTGCCTTCGCCACAATTACCTTATACGCATCCACGCCCTGACAACCGATCAGGGATGCGAGAATCGACATATACCGGGTCTCGTCATCCAGCTTCATTCCGTTCTCATTTACAATCTCCTTGAACGCAAACCGTTCAAAGCGCTCCATAAATTCTGCATCTGTCTCATATAAATTCATAGTAACAACTCCTTCCCAAAAACCTATCTCTCATTATTCCATGTTGCCTGTTGGCTCCATAAAGTTCTCGTATTATGCCTGTATGTACAGACACCTCCAGCTATAATGATTATATCACATTTCACACGCAAAAAAAGTATTGCTTTATCAAACGAAAAAGCAATACTCTGTTCTTTTTATTCAGCACCTGCGATACCTTGCGATCGTCCGCAGCATCTTCTCTGTATTTAACGGCTTTGTAAGCTGCTCATTCATTCCCGCAGCTCTGGTTCGATGCACGTCTTCTGCAAATACATTCACACTAAGTGCCACAATCCCTATCGTGCGCGCATCTGCACGTTTCTGCCCACGGATAATCCGCGTAGCTTCCAATCCATCGATATTCGGCATCATGACATCCATCAATATCACATCATAGGTATTCTCCGGTGCATTAAGATATGCCTCCACTGCCTGATATCCATCTGACACTGCGTGCACCTTCGCCCCTGCATCTTCCAGAATGAACTTCACAACATCCCGGTTTATGTCATTATCTTCCGCAAGTAGAATCCGCATATTTGTCACATCCGGCTGCACTGTCCCTTTCTGCATATTTCCTTCAAACTCATCACGTGCGACCTTCTCAAAAGGAATCGTGACAGTAAATGTGCTTCCGGCATTTTTTCTGCTTTCCACACGGATATTCCCATCCATAAGGTCAAGAATACTCTTCGTTATCGTCATGCCAAGTCCGGTTCCCTGATAACTGCTACGCACATCCATTGCTTCCTGCACAAACGGTTCAAAGATATGGTCAATAAACTCGGGCTCCATCCCAACTCCATTATCTTCAATCGTGAATTCATACACAACACGAGCCACATTTTCCATCGCAATGCGGGCTTTGAACTTTACCATGCCCTCATAACGATTATACTGAATCGCATTTGTAAGTATTTTTTCCAGCATTTGCCGCACATGTATCGGGCTTCCATACACGCGGGAATACCTGATATTTTCTGCAATATCCGCCGCAATCGTTATTTTCTTTCCTTCTCCCCGCGCCTGTGCAAATGCTATCATCTCTGCAATGACATCTGCCATATAAAATTCTTCCTGCACCAGCACAGCTGAGCCATCCTGAAGCTTACACATCTCCAGTGCATCTCCAAGCAGCTTCATCAGATAATTCGTTTCCGTCGTTGTCTTCACAAGGTTTGCTCTCATGAGTTCTATATCTTCATAGCTGCGCTCACTTATATCCATCATCCCTATGATATCATTTAAAGGCATACGGATATTATGTGACATACGGGATAAAAACTCCGATTTCGCAACATGCGCCTTCTGTGCCTCCTCAAATGCCTGTGCCAAAAGCTTCATCTGCCCGCGCTCTTTCTGCATAGTTCTATGATATTCACGAATATAACTGATATGCGTTCCCGCGTCCTGTAACAACTTTGCTGCCAGATGTCCGAACTCCGTTCCGGGATTATCGAGTCCCATAAACCCATTCAAATGATTCTGCGACATGACCGGCACTACAATCGCTGTATGAACACCTCTCATCTGCAGCAATTCATACTCAAATGGCATTTCATTTTGCACATCATCTATGTTTGCAATCCATACACAGTCTCCCTGTTCAAATCGTTTTTGCCAACACGGTATCATCTGCACATAGATTTTCTGCATCCGTTCCTGCAGGGAATACACTCCCTCTTTGCACCACTCATATGTGTTTCGATAAATCCGGCAGTCCGGAGATGCCCAATCGAAAAAATACACACGATCGGACTGCGTATATTCTCCAATCTGCTCAAGTAACTGCGGAATCTGCATATCTAACTGCTGCTCTGACATCGAATGATCCAGTGTCAGAAGCTTTGCAAGCACCGTCTCCATATTCATTATTGTCTGCTTATAATCATCTCTTTTGTCCATGTACATTCTACCCTTATCAAATAAAAAGAAGCATTATACCTACCCTTATATGGCAATACAATGCTTCTGAAATAAACGTTACGTTATACGTCCGTGCAACTGGCTGCCATCTTACAGGCCCTATAGCTTTGCGTCGCAATCTTTCGATTGTTTTGCCAAATATTTACTTACATTATCGAAATAGTAACACATACTATTATTAATTGCAATTGTAGAATATTACTAGAATCTTACATCCATTTTTATGAATCTTTAAACATCCGGTAATCATCTATCTGTAATTGCGTTATATATTTCTTATATCCGGCAGGTCCACAGATCACCGATCTGCAGGCCTGCCATCCAAACTAGGAATTATTCTTTTTCTGAGGGTTTTCCTCCTCTTGTAAACTTATAAACATTCTGCTATGATGATTTTAAATCGTACCCTAAGGGACAAGTCAATGGGAAATTCGATTTTTCCAGACAGAAATCGCAAATAATTCGCGTTATCTACAGAAAAAACTTGATTGTATGGGGTTGATTATTCGGATTATATTTAGACAGAAATTCGCATCATCAGAGAAAAAAATACTGATTTTATCAGGAGGATTTCTATGAGAAAACAAAGTGAGCATCTATTTAAAATCGGCGAGATTGCCAAGATCTTAGGAGTGACACGGAAGACAATCCTTGTCTATGAAGAGATGGGACTGCTGACACCTGCAGTCAAAGATGAAGCAAGCGGCTACCGCTATTATACTGCGGATAATATGACGCAGATTCGTGCTATCCGCTCGTTGCAGACACTGGGACTTTCACTGGCGGAAATCAGAGAATATTACTATGATACAGAAAACCTTGACCGCTATCTTGACCGCCTCATGGATCTGCGGGCAACCTTGGACCGCAACATCCATCTGCTTCAATTGCGCGCGACAAAACCGGGAGACTTAAGCGTGCACCGCGTCCGCCTGCCTCGGCAGGTGTGTTTCTGCCGCAGATACCAGTGTACCGATGCGAAGGACGCCGCCATCAAATTGCGTGATACCTATATTGCCGCAGCAAGAACAGGAAAAATGTCCATGGGGAGCCGCATGTTTACTGTACGTGCAGGTTCCTCCTGCAAGGAACTCGATCTGCTATGCTGCATCCCTGTTTCAGAAGATTTTGTGGGTGAAGAGAGGATGGAGTTTGCGGAAATGTCTGCCTTGTGCATCTACTATCGTGGTGCTTACGAAGGAATCAATACCGCGATTGACGCCCTACAGGCATATGTACAGGAAAATAAAATTCAGGCAACCGGCGGATTCCACTGTATCTATCTCGAAGGGCCTCCTAACCGCGGAGACCATACAGAAGACTACATCACACAGGTTGCCCTGCCCTTCTCAGAGAATAGTGAGGGATGTTTGTAAATAATTCCATTTCTCCCCCACTATCCATCTCTTGTTCCTTATTTATCGATTATGTCCACCTGACAGGAGCGCATCGTTGCAAGTGCCGCCGCATGTGCTTCCGGTGTCACACCTGCACAACAGCCTGCATCCACACGCACCGTGGCTTCCGGATACAAGGCTTTCAGTATAAGAGCATTTGACACGACACAGATGTCCGTGCAGACTCCAATCATTTCAATATCCAGATCCGAACCATCCGCGGTCTCACTCGCAAGAACATCCTTCCAGCCTAAGAACCCGAATGTCGGCTTGTCAACGGTCTTATATTCCGAAGTGACTCCATCGGTAAGCTCTGAACAGATCTGCCATCCATCTGTCCCTTTGATACAATGCGGAACCGGCAGATGTTTTCCCTCGTTCGTCTGCATATAATCTTCTCCATGTGTATCCCGCGTGAAAATGATCTCCTTACCAGCACGATCATACTCACTTATTTTCGCCATTACCTCTGGCAGAATCGCCTGTGCTTCCGCTGACGCAAGTGCACCTGTTACAAAGTCTTTCTGCATATCTACTACAATTAAAATGTTTCGCATCTGTGGACCTCCTTTTCCTTGATATCAATCTAAATTATATCTTACTATATTTACAGGTATTAACCAACTATCTTTTTCTATTCCTCTTTTTTTCATCACGCTTCGATACAACTCGTTGCTTGTCACATTCCTTTTCCAATAACATAAAATCCGGACAAATATGTCTCTTTGCAAATCGCTCTTCACTGCATATAATTCTATGTAGTTCTTGTGCCAAACGAAGAATTTCATTCCCGTGCAGGCGACACCACTTTAATTCCTGTCTGCATTTACGTTTATATGAAAGCTGAATTTGAGTATCCGTTGGCAGTTCCTCCAGTTCAAATGGTATAAGATATTCGTCCCTCACAGGTATCATATTATTTATATTCAGAATTCCTATCACATTCCCATCATCATCTCTGATTTTTCTACAAGTTATATTCTCCGACATGCTTTTATATTTTTCTTTTTCCTCAACAGAGCTTAACGGAATGCAATATTTCCTTTCATTCACCAATACCAAAATCCCTAAAAATGGTCTGCCTTGTTTATGCGTCTGAGTCGATACTGATAAAATCGTGTTTGTTCTACCTGTAGCCTTTTGCTCCACATTTTTTAAATTACGAATATATTTCATATTCACTTTATATAAATTCCATTCATTATCCATAAAAAATAAAGGCTATGCATAAACATAGCCTTTTCAGTACCCGTCGTAACGGAGATACTCTGTTTCATAAGTCCACTGATCGGCAGGACCCTCCATCTGACTATGATTATAACAAGTTAATCTTGTTTGTCAACCGCCATTCCTTTCTCTTTTAATTTCTTGTAATATGCTTTATATCGGTACGCAGTTCTTCTGCTGATATCACCTTGCTCTACAATCTCCATAATTGTCTTTCCCTTTTCATACTGTACTACAAACGCATTATAAGACTGCATCCATGCGCTATCGTGTTTCTTCCGACCCGCGTATGCACGATTTTTATATTTTTCTAATTCTGCTTCTAATTGTTTATTTTTTTGATCTAACTCATTGATTTTTTTTAATGCCTCTTCTAATGTTTGAATCATATCCTGCCTCATGTGCCATTTATATTTTGACACTATTATGTCATAATTCTCAAAGAGTGTCAATATATTTTTGGCACAAAAAAGAAGAGAACAAAAATCCTTTGTCCTCTTCTTTCAATCGATATATTTTCCTACACCTCACGGTGATCGATCACACGCTTCGCCTTCTTCTCTGTTCGCGGCAATGTTCCAACCGGCACAACATTGATCTTCGGTGTAACACTCATCTTCGACTTGAACAGATTCTTGATCGTCTGACCTGTCTGCTCGAAGTCCACACGACCTTCCGCCTCAACCGTTACCATGATGATGTCACGGTTATGTGCTTCATCATGCGCGATATTAATGTTATATTCGCTCGATACACCATCGACCATGCCGAGGATTTCTTCTACCTGACTTGGGAACATATTGACACCATGTACCTTGAACATATCATCACTACGTCCCTTAATTATATCAAGACGCGGATATTTGTTACCACATGCACATTCACCCGGAATAATTCTGGAGATATCATGTGTCCGGAATCGCAGAAGCGGTGCGCCTTCCTTGACAAGTGTTGTTATAACAATCTCTCCTTCTTCTCCGTCCGGTACCGGCTGAAGTGTCTTCGGATCAACAATCTCAATATATACATAATCATCCCAATAATGCATACCCGAATTTTCATCACAGCTGATTCCGATGCCCGGTCCGTAAATCTCCGTCAGACCATAGATATCATAAAGAGAAACTCCAAGCTCCCTTTTAATGTATTCCCGCATCTTCTCACTCCAGCGCTCGGAACCAAAAATACCTTTCTTCAGATACAGCTGATCGCGGATTCCTCTTTTATTGATTTCCTCTGCCAGAAGCAATGCATACGAAGATGTCGCAGTAAGGACGGTCGATTTCAGATCCATCATCATCTGAATCTGCTTATCTGTATTACCCGGTCCCATCGGAATTGCCATTGCGCCAAGCTTCTCACAGCCTGCCTGGAATCCGATTCCCGCCGTCCACAGACCATAGCCGGCTGTAATCTGAATATGGTCTTTGTTTGTGATTCCTGCTGTTTCATAGCAGCGTGCAAACATAATCGCCCAGTCATCCACATCCTTTGCTGTATAAGGAATGATGACCGGCTTACCTGTCGTACCGGACGAAGAATGGATTCGTACCACCTCCTCATCCGGTACCGCCTGGATTCCAAGCGGATAAGCATTTCGAAGATCCGCCTTGCTGGAGAACGGAAGCTGCTCAAACTCCTCCTGACTTGAAACTCCTGTAATTCCTGCTTCCTTATAAATTTTGCCATAATAACTGTCTGTCTGAATCAGACGCTTAATCTGTGCGTCTACCTGCGACAACTGTAACTCTGTTAATTTCATAGTTGGTTCCTCCTCCAAATACGATTTATATTATCGACTGATGATACGTTATTTCCTCTATCACAACGTTTTTCCGCTTCCCACTTCAACACCTGCGTAAAATGCCGCTTTGTTTATCTCTACATATTTTGACGGCACGCGTCTTTCAAGCTCTGCGAGCACGGTTTCCTTGCTGATTCCAAGCCGTCCGCTTCCAACTGCCACGCCCAGGATGGCAATGTTGAAATATCGCGACGAGCCAAACGGTGCACAGATTTTCTCTGCATCGATTACGATACAGCTGCATTTCTTCTGCAGATACGCAATCATCTCTGTGCCGTCGTACCCGGTATCCTGCAACGATTCTGTCACCGGTTTTACCGGTACACGATTCACGATCACGATTCCATCCTTTTTCAGATACCCTAAGTTCCGCACAGCCTCCGCCGGCTCAAATGCGAGAATCATATCTGCTGCCCCCTGTGGGATCAGCGGTGCATATGCCTCCCCGATACGCACATGGCTCGTCACCGAACCACCCCGCTGTGCCATGCCGATCGTCTCTGCCGAATGAACTGTCGAACCTTCATCCATCGCAGATGCCGCAATAATTTTGGATGCCAGCACGGTTCCCTGCCCGCCGACACCACAGATCAATATATCTTTCTTCATGATGTGGCACCTCCTTTTTGAGTATCGCCCCCAATGGCGTGAACCGGGCAGATCTGGCTGCACAAGCCACAGCCGGTACATAAGTTTTCATCGATCGTCACATTTCCATCTACGGTAATAAGTGCCGGACAGCCGATCTCACGGATGCCTTTCTTGCAGTTGATGCACTGCGCCGAGATCCGGCATTTGCCGTCTGGCTTGGAGATTGCAATACACGGCGATTTGAAGATGATTGCTTTCACGCCCGGAAGCTTATCGCATTCCTGCACGGCAGCCACCGATGCAGCAAGGTCCAACGGATCGACGGTTATAATCTTATGCACGCCGATGCCCTCTAACACCTTCACGATGTCTACCTTATCGACAAACTGTCCCATCATATTCCGTCCGATTCCCGGATGCGGCTGATGACCGGTCATCGCCGTTGTCGAATTATCCAGCACACAGAGAATCATATCTGCGTTATTGTACACCGCATTTACGACACCCGTCATACCCGATGCGAAAAACGTCGAATCGCCCACGAATCCGAAGCATGTGCCTTCCCCGTCAATCCAGTGGAAGCCCTGCGCCATCGTGATTCCGGCGCCCATGCAGAGACACGTATCAACCATATCAAGCGGCATAGCATTTCCGAGTGTATAACATCCGATATCGCCACAGAAATACGCTTTCTTTCCTTTCATCGCCTGCTTCACTGCATAGAACGATGCGCGATGCGGACATCCCGCGCACAATACCGGTGGACGCATCGGAAGCGCCGGTGCATCGCTGCCATCATACCCATGCGCGAGCTTCTCCGTCCCAAGAAACTCACTCAGAATATCTGCAACCAGATTCGAACTGTTCTCGCCACTCGCCGGTACTTTTCCATCTAATTTTCCCGATACCTTGATAGAGAGCGCGTGCTTTCCGACAAGCTTCAGAATCTGTTCTTCAATATATGGACTTAACTCCTCCACACAGAGCAGTTCCTCCACACCCTCGAGTGCCTGTAACAGAAAATCCTCCGGCAGAGGGTATGCAGTCGCAAGCTTGATGAGCTTGATATCGGTGTGATCTTTCAGATATTCTTTCGCATAAGCATAGCTGATTCCCGACGTGATCACTGCCTTCTTAGAATTTCCGCCTTCCACACAATTCCACTTATATGTAGAAAAATCTTTTCCGATTTCAACATTCCGCTGCTCGATCATCGCATGATTCATGTAGGATAACCGCGGGAAGATGACCCATTTCTTTGAATCCTTCACGAAGCCATCATATGCTTTTGGTCCATTGTTAACCGGATTCTCAATCGACGCATACGCATGGCAGACACGTGTCGTCGGGCGGAACAAAACCGGTGTCTTATATTTCTCCGAATATGAAAATGCATCCTGTATCATCTCATACGCCTCTTCCGGTGAAGATGGATCAAAAACCGGAATCCGTGCGAAGTCCGCGAACCGCCTTGTATCCTGCTCGGTCTGGGAGGAAATCGGACCCGGATCGTCCGCCGATACAACAACCATGCCGCCCTTTACACCCACATACGCAAGCGACATCAGCGGATCGGCTGCCACATTCAAGCCAACCTGCTTCATTGTCACCATCGTCCGTGCGCCGCCATATGCCGCACTCGCAGCAACCTCCATCGCTGCTTTCTCATTCACTGACCATTCCAAATGCACCCCATCGTGTGGGTACTTGGATATCGTTTCCACAATTTCAGAAGATGGAGTTCCCGGATACCCGGACACAAGATTGACGCCTGCTGCCAATGCGCCGAGCGCGATCGCTCCATTTCCCATTACATATTCCTGCATGTAACTGTCGTCCTTTCTCTAACAAATATGTATATTATAGCAAATTCTACGTGATACGACTACTTTTGATTTTTTGTTTATCATCAGAAAAAGCACAGTTCAAAAGCAAACTGTGCTTTTCTCATAAATATAGACAGAATTACCGCTTCTTTCTCGCATAGAGACAGCCCATTCCCGATACCAGCATCAACACGCAAAGTACAGGCAGATTCAAATCATCCCCTGTTTTAGGCGAAGCTGTTACAGCATCTTTTGTTGCTTCTGTCGTAGCTTCGGTCGTATCCTTTGTTGTCGTTTTGGATGGATCTTCGGTTGTGCTCTCTGTTGTCGTTTCCTTTGTCGAATCCTCCGTCGTTGTCTCACTCTTCTTATATGCGACCGCATAATTGGAAAATCCCTGTGTCTGGAACATCACAGTCTTAGTCGCAGAATCAAAGGACGCAGGAATAACCTCATAGGTTCCATCCGAATTCTCATGAATGACAATCAGATCATTTCCTTCAACCTCCAGGTCCGTGCCCAACTGAAGGGATACCTTTGCCGGATTCTTCAAAGCTGCTATATCATTTACCCACAGATTTGCTGCTGAATTCTTGTACAGGATCTGTGCCAGTTTGATGTCAAAATATCCTGCGATCTGATAATCCCCGGCTGCCTTTTCAAAGGCGTCCTGCTGTTGCTGTGTGAGAACCGCATCCTTTATCGTCAGTCTGCTGTTTCCTGAAGTAATCTCATTTTCTGCTAACTGAATCAATGCCTTTTTCACTTTATCTGTTTTCAGTTCTGTCTGATCCTCTGTCTTTGTAAATATGCCACAGATATGAACATTTGCATCCGGCATCGTGTATGTGTATGTAGATGTATCTGCCAATGGTGTCAAAGACTGCCCATTGATGGTGATAGAATCAAGCTGATACCCATATTCCGGTGTTACCCGGAGCGTTATTTCTGAACCCGGCACAATCCATCCATACCCATGGCTGGCGCTCTGGTTAATATCCTTTAATTCAACCGGCGTTCCATCTGCACCTTTAATCCCAATAATCGCAATGCTTCCATGCTTTAATAATTCATTCTCTTTCAGACTTGTATTATTGGCATTATCACTCTCCCATACAATAATTCGCTTCTTAACCGTCGCTCCCTTTGTAACCTCGATCTTATATGCACTTGCGGGTGCTAATGCGAATTCCACCCTGTCCTTCGTGCCTTCTGGAAGGTTAATTGGCGTTCCATTTACCGTAACAGTACCGATATTTCCATCTCCAAACGCCAGCTGAATCTGAATCTGATTATAGATTTCACCAGAGGCATATCCCTTTCCAGTCCCTTGGATTTTCTTGCTCTCATTTCCAATTTTCTCTCCATTTAGATAAATCTCCATTCCAACTCCATCATAGCTTGCCGTAATCTGAATATCATCAGGATAACCAGGCTTCGGTGGCGCAGGTTCGTATTCTACTTTGATATTCAGGTTGCCGCTAAATTCGTTTGGATCCAGCTTGATATACGAATTACTGTCAATATTATACGATGTCTCATTGATATATACCCGAATATCCGAACTTGAAATACTCGGCATACCCGGCAGTTCCTCTATGGATGATGCTTCTAAAGAAATACCAACCTTCAAATAATACTCGTTCTCGAGCAGATCGACCTGCATGCGATTCCCACTGATTGAACAATCCTTATAACCATCCCATTCGTCTTTCGTACATAATGTCATTTTTGCTTTACAGCCCTCAGCAACATCAAAAACGGCCTTTCCTCCGTCAACGGATGCCCCTATAAAATTCAATGTCACCATGTTTGTTTCTGCTGCATGAACCGGCGTGCTGACCAATAACAGCAGAAGCATACCGATACACAACCATACACTTAAAAAAATCCCTGTTTTTTTCCTCATAACGTTGTCCTCCCTCTCTGCTTCCCTCCCCGGGAAGTTATTTTTGACATTTTATCATAAAGCACTTGACATCACAACAAGGTTTTCTTTAAAAATGCGTCGTCCGGTTTATATCCGGTCTTTTCCAGCCACACCGCAAATGGCGCGATCAGCATCGCATAGATGTGCTCACAATATTCAATTCTTGACTCGCCATCGAAACCACCACCAATCTCGATCTCATCGATGTCACTGATTTCGTAGCCGATTGTTCCCTTCCATGCGCACGTCTCCAAAATCCTCCGGCTTTCGGCATCCGCATCCTCCAGACAGGCAATCAGGTCTTCCGGTCTCAGGTTCAGATAGGCATCCTGCATCGCAACCTTTTTGCGCAACTGCGCAGGAAAGCTGTCCTCGCAGTGCTGTATACTTTCTATTTCCATGTCAATTTTCTCCTTCGTGAAAAATGGATACCGGCGGTGGTTATCCACGATATCTGACAACAGCCAGACTGCCTCCCGCGCCTTATCCTGCAATGCCGCATCCCCAGAATTCCGATACGCGACGATCAGATAAATCAAATCCTTCCACATATCGTCAAGACAAGACTCCGGCAACTCCAGCACATCCAGCACCCGCTCCATCATGTAAGACCGCGGTTCCATGCCAAAGTGCTGCAGCTCTCTGTCATAAAACAGATAAAGCCGTGTATCCACGATCCACACGACGATCGCATCCATTACCTCCGGGCTGATTGATGCATCCTTCTGCGTGCTTGCAGCCATTTTATTCCATGGCAGTCTCCCTACGATTTTCCTTACATGTTCTCCTATCAATGTTAAAAATTTTTCCATGAAAAAAACACCCCTTTCCAAACAAGTTAACAGTATCTGCCTACAATAAAATTCGTATTTGCTCGTTTAAAAATGGATGTTCGTTTTTCTCGTTGTATTTGTATTCGTGATTCTCGTTGATAGACGCCCCAGCCTCTTCGGCTTCGAGACTGGGGGTTTTAATTTTTGTTTGTGGTTACTGCTTTCTAAGGCCGCAGTATTCGCATTCCTGATGGGTAATGGCTTCGGTACGCTTGGTACCGATCTGAACCTTTTTTGTTCCTACCCATATTGCTGTGTCTACAACATCTAATGCACAACGACCGGCAGGATCTGGGTCCGGACAATCCGGGAAGCAGCTGATACAATGTTGTGCACACCATCTCACTTTTGCACAACTATCTCTGAGTTCATCAGCATAGCCGCCATCAGGCCACCATACACTATGCATCTCATACACATCCTGCTCCTCATAAATCGGTGTTTCATGCGCTGGCTCATCTACAACCGTTTTCCACTTACAATCATGTGGAGTAATATATGGAAAAGCCGCTTTGCTCTTGATTCCATTTAGATCCGTCAAAACACCGTCGTCTTTTTTCACAAGTACGATCTGAATTGCCTCCAACCGCTTGCCAAGACCGCTCGTACCTGCCGAATCTCCATTCCACGCCCACGAAAGCCATCCGTAGGTCTGTGCATGCACACGATAACAGATATTGTAATGGTTTGCAATTTCTCCTTTGAGACGGATTCGGATTGCTTCCAGTCGTTTTGCCTGCCCGGAAGTGCCGCTCATCATACCATTTGACACCTCATTCATCCAGCCATAGCTCTGTACGTGGGTAGAATATTCGATGCTTCCGCTATATTCATTTCCGGTCAAAGCGATCTCGATGCCTTCCAATCGTTTTCCTTCGCCCGTTGTGCCGCTAACCTGTCCCATCGTTTTGTACGATGTTTCCCAGCCATACGTCTGACGATGTACGCGGTACACCAGTCCCATTGTCTCAGACTTCGGAACCAGCTGCACTTCCAGACTTTCGAGTCTCTTCGCCTCGCCCTCAGTTCCGGCGAGCGCACCATCATACTGCCAGCCCTGACTCCAGCCATACGTCTGGATATGCACCCGATAGCGAATCGAATAATGCTCCGCAATCTCCCCTGTCAGACGAATCTGGATTCCCTCCAGCCGCTTCGCTTCTCCTTTGGTGCCCGCAAACTGGTTGTTCTTCACCCAGTTTGTCCAACCATACGTCTGACGATGAACCCGGTATTCAATCGAGCCATCATACCCGGTCTGATTGTTGAACTTGATCTTGATCCGCTCCAACCGTTTCGCCTGTCCGGTTGTGCCAAGTATCAGCGTGTTGTTCCTGTAAACGCCCGCTCTGTCGCCGTATGTCTGCACATGCGCCTCTCCCTCGAAAGAATACGACGCCGCAAGCGTATCCATCTGCGTCACAGATGCCATACCCAGTACAATCACCATTGCAACTGCAATCGCAATCATCTTTTGTGCCATTTTTCTCATAATTCATCCTCCTCTGCTATACCGCACATTATCCGACCATGTGGGTACACCCTCGTCTCTGGTTTCATTGTACTTCAATGGGAAATTCGTATTTCTCGATCACTTGAATTCGTATTACTCGTTTAATTAGAAATTGGTAAACTCTCGAAATGGTGGCTCGAACCACCTGTAGTTGGTAGAGTACCGCATTCTAAATTGTTTGTCAAGAGGGAACTACCAATTCTTTTCTTCCCCATTTCTTTGCCCATTATAGCATAAGCGATTCTTTGTTGCAATATATTCTGTATTGCATCTTGCAATGCATACTTCATCTGTTATTTGCAATAATATAACTTAAACGGAGGTGTAATTATGGCATTTCAATTAAAACCAAATAAAAAAGAATCGGAAAACAAAACGATTCGTTTTCCAATTCCTTTAATTCACAAAATAGAAGCAGCGATTCAAAATCAGGATGTCACCTTCTCCAGCTTTGTCATCCAAGCTTGCGAATACGCGCTGCACGACCTGCAAAGACCCGATCACTCCAATGCAGAGCCAGAGAAACAGGATGGGGAGTAAAGTATAAAAAAGCACCGTTCATACCAATCTGCCTAAGGGAATTTACACATTACATCTGCCAGATCAGGTTGCCGGATGGATCAAGAGCCTGAATCCGATAGGTATGGGCTTTTAGGTCTGCAGACAGACGGGCAAGATAACCGTCCTTTTTCCAGGTGATATAAATGCCGGAAATTCTTTCCGGAATTTCAACATTTCAAGCTGCTTTTTATCAGTACGGATGGGAACGCTGTACACCGGCTCATCAGTTCGGACCGGCTGCCAGAACCCACTATCTGTTTCATTATGTCATCTCCGGAACCGGACTTTTAATGGCTCAGGATCAAAAAGGAGAGACTAGAAATTATTCGATCAAAAGCGGACAGGGCTTTCTTCTGTATCCGGGACAGATCAGCACCTATATCGCAGATAAGACAAACCCATGGGAATATGCCTGGCTGGAATTTGATGGATTACGGGTAAAAGAAGCGCTGGACATTGCCGGTTTTTCAAAAGACCAGCCGATCTATCATGCCGTCTCAAAGGAATACCGGGAAATCATGATGAACGAAATGCTCTATATTGCCAATCACCCAGATGAACCGCCTTTTCACCTGATCGGTCATTCCTACCTTTTTCTGGATGCGCTCATCCGTTCCACCTCCTCTACCCGGATGATAAAAACCGGTAAAATGAGCGATTACTATATAAAAGAAGCAATAAACTTCGTAGAACAGAATTTTCCTTATGACATCTCTATCGAAGATATAGCTGCCTGTTGCGGCATCAACCGCAGCTATCTGGGAAAGATATTTCATGACTCCATTGGCAAAACGCCACAGGAATTCCTGATACACTATCGGATGTCAAAAGCAACAGAGCTGCTGAAAATGACGAAATTATCGATTGCAGATATAGGAAATGCAGTCGGCTATCCAAACCAACTGCATTTCTCAAGAGCTTTTAAAAATATATATGGTGTCTCCCCCAAAAACTGGCGGGATCAGAATCACTAATATAGCATGAAACTCCGCAAGTCCGCATAACAGTTTTATTATTGTTCTAAGGTTTGACGTATTTTTCAATGGTAGCGGTTACTTCTTCCATGTCAAATGGTTTTGAAATATGTCCATTCATACCAGAATCCACGGAAGCCTTGACATCCTCCGCAAACGCATTTGCGGACAAGGCAATAATCGGAATCGAACTTGCGTCCGGTCGTTCCTTCTCCATGGCCCGGATCGTTTTCGCAGCCTGATGTCCGTCCATGTTCGGCATCATAATATCCATCAAAATAATATCGTAAGTGCCTCGCGGATGATTTTTGAATCGTTCGACCGCTTCCTTTCCATCGGATGCCCGTGTCACTACCATGCCTGCATCCTCCAGCATCACCGTAGCAAGCTCGGCATTCAGATCATTATCTTCTGCCATAAGAACATTGACACCCGTCAAATCACGATGCACCGGTTCTTCTTGCTTTTGATGAATATCCTGCTCTGTCAACTCCAACGGAATCTCCACTGTGAAAGTAGTTCCAATGCCCTTTTTGCTTTCCACATCAATTTTTCCACCCATCATGTGAACATATTCCTTTGTAATGGCCATTCCAAGTCCGGTACCTTTATATTGTGTTCTGGCACCGCTATCATCTTCTTGCGAAAATGGTTTAAATAGTTTTTTCTGAAACCCTTCACTCATCCCAATACCGTTATCTTTCACAATATAACGGACTATCATATGCTTGTCATCCTCTCCCGGATGACTGCTGATATCCAGGGTTATCATTCCACCATCCTTTGTGAATTTCACAGCATTACTGAGAAGATTCGTCAGAACTTCCCGAATACGTGCAGCATCTGCAAGAACATAGGGATTCTTTGGTCTATCACGGTATACTTCAAACTTCAAATCTCTGTTATAAAGAAGACCTTTCATGATTGCCAGAACATTATCTGTCAGTCCGGTAATATCCACCGGTTCAGGAGAAAACACTGCTTTTCCGCTTTCAATACGACTGAGATCGAGAACATCATTCAACAACGAAAGCAGATGATTTGAGCTTTCCCGTACCTTTTCCAGACTTCCATGAATATCTGCAACAACATTCTGGTGCAATGCAATATTGGTAAATCCAATGATGGCATTCATCGGTGTTCGGATATCATGGCTCATGTTAAGTAAAAATGTAGATTTTGCCTGATTGGCAGCATCTGCTTTTTCCGCAGCCTCCAGCAATAATTGCTTTTGCTTCCGTTCTTCTTCCTTACTTTTCTGGTATATAAAATAGGTACTCAAACAGATCATCATCAACACCAATCCGACAATCGTGCCACAGATTACGGAAATTTTGTTTGTTTTCACTACCATGCCATACGCAGACTGCATATCCATTTCCATACAAAATGCACCTACAATATCTCCCGTTCCATCCAGATTTGAACGTACCGGATAACAAGCCGTGAAAATCGGTCCCCAGGTTGTGTCCACAATATCTTGGGAATACACGTTTTCTCCAGAGAGAGCCCTTTCAATATAGGGAACCATTTCATCCTCTATATAATCCCCAGGATGTCTTACATCCCCGGCATCTGGATCCAAACCGTCCACTACATAGATCAGTTTTCCCTCTTCATCTCTCGTAGCAATGTAAATATATCTTGTAGAATTCAATGTCCGGATCTCATTGAGGTAGCAGGAAATATCCTTATAAAACTGTGTTTCTTCATCTGAACGATCCTTGATTTGTGAAAAATCTTCCCCTCCAATTTTTCCATCCACCAGTTTATGGACTGCATCTGCACTTGCTCGATCACGGGAGATTTCTGTTTCCAGTGCGGTCTTGGTATAGGCGCTTTGCAGAATAAATGTGTACGCAGCTATGGCCAGAATGATAGCCAGTCCCATAAGAACAAAGATCTTTCCTGATATTTTTTGTTTTACAAACCTTTTGTTTTTCTTCAAATGTATCCCTTCTTTTATTTTCTTCTCCATACAACTCCACCCTTTCAGAAATGCACACCTGAACATGGCTTTTCCAATATCTTGGTTATAATACTACGCGACATTTTCCGTTGCAACAGATTTTTTACATTTCTGCTTGCTGTCGATATACATTCATGATAACGATGGATATCATTAAACTTCTTCGTGGATGCCCACTCGTCAAGCATATATACAATTTCATCCAATTTATTGCTTCTTCCGACAGCTATGTATTGGAAAAGGACAAAAAACACCGCCATGTTGCTTACACATAGCGATGTTCTTTTTAACATTCCTATTATTCAGTTGTTGTATCAATCAGCTTACTATTACGAAGGAACCCATTTAATACGGACTCAAATGCACCTAACTTCTGCACCTCATCTAACAAAAGATAATACATCCCATCCCCTTCTATCTGTGGCATTAACCAGTTAAAAAATTTGGAAGGATCTATTTTTCGGTCTTCTTTTTCGTTATCGAGAATAATAGGGTTTTCTCCTATTTTTACTAAATCCTGTGCTGTATCAAAAGCAAATTTAATAATATGATCTTCTGGTATATTTTCACTTTTCAAATGATTATAAAACAATGTATTTAACAGATACGATTTTCCACATCTTCGTATTCCGGTAATTACTTTAATAAATCCATTGTGTTTTCTAACAATAAGTCGCTCTAGGTATACATCTCTATTTATTTCCATCGCAACCTCCATTTAATATTTTTGCCGTATGCGGCACTTTTATTAAATTAACTCTTTTTATAATCTCAAATATCATTCCCGGCATTTCAATCTGTTCAGGATTGAGAATCCATAAAACCTCTTTACCATGAAAATCTTTTACATATCTTAATTTTTGCCCTTTATACTTCACTACCATTATAATATAACCTCTAACTAAAAAATCAGAATCTATAAATCTTCTATCAATATAGCTTCATTTATATCTTTTACTTTATTTACGGCGTGCTCAAATATTTAGTTTATATTAACATTCGTGCACGTGAAAGTGCAAAGAGCATTTTTACACCCTTGGCGCAAAACACAAAAAGTTACACCATTCCAGCGGACATAATTTCGAATAGTCGGATTGACAATCGATTATTTCTATGTTAACAACATCAACAACAAGAAACGAAGTTTACTACCGTACGGTCTATGACTCAAGCGGCCTACTCGTTTTTTTATTGTTACGATATCGTATAAATACCATTTTCCATCTGCATCACCGAAGTCCTGCATTCTCTGAAGGGATGATAATACATCCGCTGCGTTTCTTCCAAATCTGGAAAGCTTAAATACAAGGACATAAGACACTTCATCTTTTCCTGATTTGATATCGTCCATCATTTGATTAAAGGCAATTCTTCCCTCTATTAACTTACCGGATTTTCCTGCATCCTCATACTCACCAGCAATTTCATACTCATTATAATCACAAAAGGCTTTCATTTTTGTTTTCTGTGCATCTAGAGAATAGCCGTCTATCTGCATGGTTGTGGAAACGCGGGTATATAAATAAACTCTGATTTTTTCTTTCTTCAATTTACATATCACCTCCCGGAAGCGCCGAAACCGCTGACAAATTAATACTGGCTAATGTATCCATCTGCTTAATTGCCAAATTTCTAAGCAATACAAGTCTTTCTGATTGAGATTTTTCCTGTTCAATTAAAATTGCATTATAGCTCTCCATATTTGCCAATACCAATAACTGATTTAAATCTGCATCATCACGCACATTACCCTTTTTACTTGGATTGTTATTTTTCCATTGCTTTGCAGTTTGTCCAAATAAAGCAACATTTAAAAGATCTGCTTCACTGGCATATGTATAGGCAATCTGTTCCGGTGTTAGCTCTGGTGGAATCAAATTTTCCTTCACCGCATCTGTGTGAATACGGTAGTTCACCTTTGATAAAGCCCTGTTCAAGTTCCAGTCCAATGAAAATCGACTATTTTCATCTTGTTTTAACCTGCGGTAATCTTTCATAATATACAGTTGAAATTCCGGAGAAATCCATGTAGCAAATGCCATTGCAATATCGCTATGTGCATAAGTTCCTCCACCATATCTGCCTGCTTTTGACACTATTCCAATAGCATTGGTCTGTTCAATCCATTTGGTTGGCGTCATAACAAACCTGTTTAATCCTGCCTCACTTCTAACCGCCTCGAATTGCACACGGTTAAAATCTGGATTATGAAGTTCTTCCCAAACAGCCAAAAACTCAACTGTATTTCTGTTTCGCATCCAGTTCTGAATGACAAATCTGGGATCATTATCATTTCTATATTTTGCAATATCTGTCAACGAAATATATTCATTTTCAAAATCTTTCGTGTAAATCCCAATATCAATTCCTTTTGCGTGAATAATTTCCCTAACTATTTTATTTGCCATCTCTATTCCCCCACAATGCTTTCCATTTGCTCCAGTTTCTGCAATGCCTTCATATATGCCATCAATCTTTTATACTGTTCGTCTCCAAGGCTATGAATCTGCTTTAATATCTTAATATCCGACCTGGTCACTTCATAATCCTTATCTGTATCTTTATACTCCGGATCAATTCCTTTTCCCGTTAAAAGCTGTTCCGGTGTAATATCCAATGCGTCACATATGGATAATAAACAGTCTGCCTTTGGATTTGTCTTTTTCTTTTTCCAGTCACTGATGTTACTTGTTGCAATCCCGGTTCTTCTCGACAGTTCCAACTGGCTCATGTTCTTCTGCTCCATTATGTAAAAAATTCTTTCACTGATAATCATGTGTGTTCCTCCGTTATATTTCATATCCGTATTTATTGATTTCTTTTCCGTTTATACGGCTATTCTATCATGCCACAGCATTTCTTTCAATAGGAATGATAATACTTCTAAATTTCTCAATATTTTCTGTTTTATATAATTCCTTGTACAACTGTTTTATTCTCTTCATGCGAAGATAATTATCAGGATTACCTCACGAAAATATCTCTCTCAGCACATATCTAATCTGGATCTAAAATCTCTCAAGAATCTAAAAAATATCAAGACATAATAATTGAATAAGAAAAAACAGTAACATAAGAGCTAGATATATGTATACAGGTATACTAGTATACATATAAGAGTTAGAATTGTGTATGAGTGTAACATGAAAAAATGAGTAACCTGTATGAGAGCATAAAAATACCTTCTGATTGTTATTAACCAGAAGGTACTGTGTATTAGTCAATGACTTCTTCAGCTCCACAACTACAAACTCTTTTATGATGAGTAATAGTCTCTGTAGTTGGTTCAGTAGAACGAGCATAATTACTATAACCATTATGACCAGTTTCATCCTGATGAGCCCACATTGTAGCACCATCTTCACACCAGAATCCACAATCATCACATTCACAACCAAATATTTCCTCACCTGGATGTTCAATAGTTTCAGTCCATTCCTTTTCAGTCCACTGATGCTGGTGCTCTGTTGTAGGAGCTTCTGTAGCTGGCTGCTGTGGCTGTGGCTTATAGTCATTCTTAGGAGCTTCTGTAGTCTTTTCTGTGTTATGCTTAGGAGCTTCTGTAGTAGGAGCATTTACTCCACCAGAGATTGGTCTCTCTGTGGTTGCTTCTTTCTTCTTTGAAGGCTTCTTAGCTTCTGTGGTAGCTGTTTCTTTCTTTTTAGTTGTTGCAACTTCTGTGGTTGCCTTAGCTTCCTGCTCGGTAGTTGTAACCTCAACCATGTTTGTGCTACCATCATCATTATTCTTATTGTAAAGAATAATTCCAGTAGTAATACCAGCCAAAAGAATGATAACTGTAAGTACTGTGATAATAATAATGTTTCTCTTCTTTGTATTGATCTGATATGTGATCTTGTTGTCTGTGTTACTTTTCTTTTTTTTCATTTGCAATCACCTTTCCCTTATTATTTCATCATAAGTGTATAGGATTTCACAAAATTTATTGTCTTACTTTCTCTGACATTATTTTTTTTGCAGATTGATTTTTGGGTGTCATATATTGCAATTTTACCTAACTGAAAAATAATTTTTTGTGCTGTCTTATATTTTATTATAAACTTATCATTTTTAGCTGTAAACAATTAAGGTATACAAATATACATATTTTTTAAGCTTTTTTTAAGTTGACTGCCGCTAGCCTACGGCGCCGCAGTCAACCACTTCTTTAAAGTTTTCCATATCTGTTATCATAGGTACACGAAGTATAGTAATTCTATCAAGTGCAATCAATCCTTGTCCTTTACTTAGCTTTGTATTAACACATGGTAAATCAACGCCTGTTCCAAATGTTGCAGATAATATATTCGATTGTGCATTTCCTAATAATACCTTTGTCAGATTACTTCTTGTAGTAGAATTTATATTTTCTGTTCCTGCCGATTGTAAAACTATCATCATATGAATATTACTCTGCCTTGCTAATACTGAAATATTTTTCACTACACGTTCTAATTCTTCTTTCTGCTTTTTATCAAGACTTGCCTGCAATGAAATATATTCTTCAATTACCACAAGCATAGGTTTATATCCTATATCGACTGCTAATGTTTTCGGATTCTTGTCTAGCTCTGGTTGTAATTTTTTCATCCTCAGATTCATCTCAGCTTCCACAGATTTCAACTTTACCAATATATCATCTATTTCATAACTGTAATCAGTGAAACCCTTATAGAGCCCGTAGGAACGCTTTAGGTCACATATTACAACCTGCCATCCCTTTATTATTGCCTGTATCACTAATTCATTTGCAAAATATGATTTTCCTGAACCTGTAGAACCACTTATCAGAAAATGTGGATAATCATTAACATTTAATATATGTTTCCTGTCAAAATATAAGTCCAGCAGATTCATACTTTCTATTTTCTGTTTATATTCTGCAAGTGAATATTCTTCTGGTTTATATGTCTTTATATCCTCATAAATAATTATTACTTCTGCATTATTCTGTGAAATATAATAATCTTCAACAATATATCTGTCTGGTAATGCAGTAGAAAAGGTATCGAGATATCTTTCAATGATTGTCCTTATTTTCCTTTTTTATGTATGCTCCTACCGACATTAAATTTCTTTCTACCGATTCCAATAATAATGCATGTGCCGTATATTTTTTAATACCACCATATTTAAGTAATATGACTGCAATAATGATTGCTTCACCTATCAATGCATTCGAGAACCCGATTCAACTGTTGGCTTACATCGATTTCCATTCCTTTTATTTCTTATTTCCTATGCCTTATCAAAAATATCTTCAGACACAATCGCCGGATGATGATTTTTAATATAGTATTTATCTTCCTGCCCCATGTTTTGAAGTCTACGCTTTGATATAGCATCTCTTTCCTTGCGGATACGTCTGATATTTTCTCCGACTGTCATTGAGATTTCCTCCTAATACAACAAATACATATTGTACATCTCATAATACTCTTTTTCTCGCATTTCCACTTCTCCACTTAATTAGATGCTCCTCATTTCTGTCCTTTATGCTCTCACCAAATGCCTTTGCAGTAAAATCATCGCAGCAGTCATACCGGTGTATGGATGTACCATGTTCCCGTATTTCCGAAACAAAAAGAGCAGTCGGGAATAGTTCTTCCGTAAATCTGCTCTTATACATCAGTTCTTCTGTCGTCTCAGGCAAATGAACTTCATAGATAATTTTAATGTCACTGCGACACAGGACAGTTTTCTGTCAGTAGTATTAAAATACCGCTGTCAGATTTTATTTACGACCAGAAGTAATTTGAATGAATACTGTACTTTTCAATTAAAAGAAATAAAGGATATAAACATTCTTTTCCAACTGACATCTGCATTTTATTCAGAAGCAGACAAGTATCGTTCGACCATCGAAAAAATCATAGAGACCGTACACTATCATACTTTTGCTGTAGAACTGGCTGCAAAACTTTTGGAAAATGGAATTTCAACTCCAGGTCAATTATTAGCAAAACTTCAGGAAGAAAGAGCATCTCTCGATAATGAAGATAAAATTAAGATAATCAAGGATGGTCAAAGCAGTAAAGCCACTTATTATAGTCATATCCATACTCTATTTTCACTATATGCTTTATCCCGAAAACAGCAGGATATCATGTGCAATTTGTGTTTTCTTCCTTACACTGGTATTTCTGCCCGCATATTTGCCAAATGGTTGGAACTGCCTACCTTAAATGAAATTAACGACTTGGTTGAAACTGGTTTTGTGCAGACAACTACACGTCACACGATCTCCCTGCATCCGATGATTCAGGAAATCACCCTTTCAGAGACAAAACCATCTGTAAGTAGTTGTCACACGTTGCTGGATTCTTTACAGCACCTATGTTTAATGCATGGAATGGAAGTAGATTATTATAAAAAGCTATTTCAAACAATCGGAAATATCATAAAATTAATTGAAAAAGATGATATGCCAAAGTATCTGCTTTTTCTGGAAAATGCATTTCCATACATGGATAACTATAACTATCACAAAGGTATGAAGGGAATCATTCAGGAACTGAAGGTGCTGTTAAAGACAAAAAGCATTGGCACCAACTCTGACCGGGCGTTATTACTGGATTTTCAGGCAACCCTTGAAACCAAACCTGAAAAAGCAATAAAACTGGAAAAAGATGCACTTGCCCAGATAGAAAATATCACTGCTGACAATGCTCGCCTCGTTTCTAACCTTCATGCCAATCTTGGAGGACTTTACCGCATGAACGGTTATCCCGATCTTGCAAGAGAACACATGGAAAAAAGCATCTCACTGCTTGACCAATTTAACCTGCTTCATATAAATGACAGCATACCTCAGATTGCCAATTATGCAATGTTCCTGACAGAACAGCAGGAACCCGAAAGAGGGATCTCCGAATTGCAAAAATTATCCGGCATCATCAAGGAATACCATTCCGATGAATGTCTGGATTATGCCAAAGTACAGGAAACCCTTGGAACCATTTATCTGATGACCGCCAATCTTTCACAAGCCAAAACACATTTTAAAAGAGCTTTCAAAATATATGAAAAGATCTGGGCTGATGAACCAGAAATGATTGAAGCAAAATATCAGGAAATTCAGGAGTTATATCCACAGATTGGATTTTTCATTGGAAAAAATCTATCCGGTCTTTTAACAAAATAAGCATAATTTACTTGTATTTCATCCAATCCACCTCCAATATCCTTTTTAATTTGTTCTTATCTAATATGCCAGACAACGCATATGTATTATGGAATTTCGGGCATTAAAAAAGCTGGCATTTACCCCAGCTTTCTTTTATCTGATATATTCAAATGATAAATATTTAATGACAATTATTTGCCTGTGCGGGTTTTTCTGGTTCTGTGGCAGCAGGTTGTTCTGGTTGCTGTGCTGCTACAAACAACACCGAAAATAATTTTTTTCATAAATCTGGTTGTCCTTTTGTCTGGGTGATTTATATGAAATTTAAGATTAAAAAACAAGAATACGAAAACAGAACATTTAGATTGCCTGTTGAGCTTTTAGAACAGCTAAACAAATTGGCTTCTGATAAAAATATTTCACTTAATCAATTAGTCGTTCAATGCTGTGAATATGCAATAGATAATCTGGATGATTCTGAACAGTAACAAAGCTGGCGGTTATGCCAGCTTTTGTTGTATAAAAAAAACCTGCTTGTGGCA
>ERZ779671.90-NODE-90-length-47813-cov-3.254889_pt1 | contig 47813 bp, 38 predicted proteins | sample MGYA00511074_ERZ779671 | MGnify/ENA primary metagenome ERZ779671 (study PRJEB29588, sample SAMEA2158454) | human gut metagenome | biome: human gut; feature: human-associated habitat; material: faeces | place: Denmark | collected 2008/2010 ... | reverse complement strand
AAATTACATATATAGACGGAGGTCATTTCTCACATAATGATTCAATAACTTCAATTTCAACAGGTATTGGTCATTCATCAGGATATAATGCAGAATTATATGAAGAAGATGATGATTAAAAATACAATAAGAAATAGTATATATATAATAAAAAATAGAGAAAATCTTCTAATAAAAGATTATCAGTATCAAAACAAAGATAAACATTTTTATAAAGGTTCTATGTCAATAGTTGGGGTGGAAAACTTAAAAAGTTTTCTGCCTCAGCTTTTTTAGTATATTTTAAATTTATACTAAGAAATACCTAAAAATATGTAATTGCTTGTATGGCAAATAAATTAATCAAAATAATTGGTAATGATTACCAGTATATAATAAGAATTAATCTAGTAGCATTATTCTAGCTTTAAAGTTTTTCAAATTAGGCATACCAAAAATTGTACGTTTTAAGGCTTTAATTTTATTATTTGTTCCTTCGATAGGCCCATTTGAATAAGGAACTTCGAGAGAATTTTTTATCTCATAAGTCCAATGTTGAAATGTTTTAGCACATTCAATTAATTGAGAAACAGGAGATTCAAGATTTCTCTTAACCAATTCGGAAAACAATTTTTTCTTATTTTCAGGAGATTCAGTTGAATGGATAATATCTAATATATCTTCTTTTTCTCTATAAGCAATACGAAGATCCTCAGAGTAATTATTCAGCATAAATTCAAGCTCATCATATTTAGTTTCTTTAATTTTACATCGTCTAGAAAGTAAGAGACCTCTAGAATGTTTAAAGTATTTTCGTTCAGATTTAGGTAAATTAGATTTAACATCAATTCAAATTTTATCAAGAGCATTACAAGCATAGCGAACCCAATGGAAGTGGTCAGCAACGATTTTAGCTTTACGAAAATAAGTTATACAAATATCTTTGTAAGGTTCCCATAAATCAGAAACAAGAAATTTAACGTTATCAAGTTGTTCTTTAGGAAACTTTTTAAAGTAATCACAAAGAAAATGTTTGTGTCTACATTCAATAATATCAATAACCTTATGAGATTCACCATCAAGTAAAGCAACTTGATATTTATATTTACCAGAGTTACCTTTAAATTCATAAATACAAAGAACGCGAGGCAAAGAAGAAGTAGAAACAGAAAGATAAGGTAACAATTTAGAAATGAAGTTAGAATCGATATTAAGGCTTTTAGCAATATTGGAAGCAGATATATTTTTTCTAAGTTGATCAACGATATAGTCAACTAATCTAGTAGATTTTCTATTATATCTAGCAATAACTTCATTAGAAGGGTAGAAAGATTTACCACAAGAAGGGCATTCATATCTAGTTTTTCTAAGATAGATAGTAGTAGGTTTTAAATGAATAGGAATATCCTTAATAGGTTGAACATAATGGTCATGAATCTTAGAAGTTTTTGTACTACAACAAGGACAAGTTTGTTCAGAGATAAGAAATTCAGCATAAACTTCAACAGAGTCCTTAAGATTTTTAATATTTTTTATAACAACCTCTTTAAAATTTAATAAATTTTTGATACAATTATTTTGCACTTATTAATACCTCCTTTGAATGTTTTTGAGCAATTACATTTTATTAGGTATTTTAAATAAGTGCATTACCTTTACAAAAAACAATAAAAATGTTGAAGTAGTTTTATTATAACTCCCCCAACATTTATTATAGAACCAAAATTAAATCCACTATTTTTTATTTTATATGTAATTATTTAAATACACTTAAAGTAATTATAATAAAATCTATAGTAAGTATTGAGACTATCGTAAAAGTTGTGTAAATCGGATTTCCTTCCGATTGATAACTTTTTCTATACTCTCACTAATTTTAGCCATAAAATGAACCTCAAGTTATTAAACTTTTGTCTAATAATTTGAGGTTACTTAATTAATTACACTTTTTTATTCTATTATAGGGCATTTCTATTTGCTATCTTTTCTCATATATTCCTTTTAGTTCTTCCTGACAAAACTCACTTTTGTCTAAGTTTGATATTAAATATTCTCTTGCCTTTTTATTTATTTTTATTCTTTGTTGGATTTTTTCCTATATATATATTTTGAAATAATTCATTGAATCTATCTTGTTTGTTTATATCATAATAACATTCTAATGTACTAGTAAATAGAGTTTTTCCAAACTTTCTTGGCCTAAAAAACATTATTGTTTTATCTGAAATTTTTTCTAATTTTTCTATATACATTGTTTTGTCTACATATATTTTATTTTCTCTTACAATATCTTCATAATTGCTTATTCCTTTAGGTAATTGTCTCATAATTTACTTCATTTTTATTATATTCTACTATTAGTAGAGTAATTTATATGTAAATATTTTACTATATTATCTTTTTAATTGCAAGTAAATTAATTTTTTGTTGGGACTTTTTTTCAGCCTCTTTTCTTAGATTTTAGTAATAAAAATTTCACGCACTAATATTGAGAATCTCAATTTTTTACAAAATTAGAAAGTCGTGACCATGCGAACATAGTTGTAGTCGTAGTCGTCGCCGTTGTCGCCGTTCATGTATTCCATACAGGCAAAGTCGAAGTCCGCGTACCATGCGCAGCTGAGGTCAGTATCGTTCTGCGAAGACGACCAGTACTCTCTACTTAAGCCTTTAGCTCTGTAATTACTTCTCGTTATTCCTAATTCTTCTCCAAATGCACTCCACTCTTCTTTGGATGGTATAAACCACCCTTTATTTACTTTTGGCTGAATTTGTCCACGTAACGTAAAATATAAATTATTGGTTCCTCTTAGTGTTTGGGTATTTGCTTTTCCACTTCCAAAAGTGGTTATAGTACCTGACATTTGAGAATTTGCAAGTCTATATTCACTTGTTCCGACATTTGTCAAATCCATTACATAAAATCTGTCTTCTCCTTCTCCTGATGGTGTTAATATTTTTGATGTTCCTCCTAGTTGGTTTGTATAATCTTCTTGACTTATTTTATAACTTTTTACTTTTGTACTTTCTATTGTTGGTATTGTATATGTTCCATTACTATTTCCCCATTGCCCTGTTTTTCCATGCAATAAGTCTGCAAATATTATTCCATCTACTGTTCCATCTCCATCTATATCTGCATAATATCCTACATATGATTCTGTTTCTAATGCTTTTTTATAATTTTCTACTGTTATTGTACAATTAGCTGACTTTGTTCCACTCGAATTCTTAAAAGTAATAGTTGCTGTACCAGCAGATTTAGCAGTAACAAGTCCAGAACTACTTACAGTTGCAACATTTGTATTACTACTTGCCCACTGCACTCCTTCTGTTGTCGAAGTAGGGGTAACCGTTCCCGTCAATTGTACTGTTTCACCAATATTTAATGTTTTACTCGTTGGACTTACTGCTAAACTCGTTATAGAAGTTATTACTGTTACAGAACATTGCGCAGTATATCCATTTTGTGTAGTTGCTGTTATTGTTGTTGTACCATTGGCTTTTGCTGTTACATTTCCACTTTGGTCTACTGTTGCTACTCCTGTATTACTACTATTCCATGTTATTCCTGTATTCCTATTTGCATTACTTGGCTGTATTGTAGCATTTAATTTTGTTGTTTTTGTTCCACTCATATCTAATGCTACTTTATTTTTATCTAATGTTATTCCTGTTGGACTTTGCACTACTGTTACTTTTGCTTTTGTTTTTACTAATCCACTTGAACTCTTTATCGTAATTGTTACTGTTCCTTGTGCTATACCTGTTACTACACCATCATCGTTTACTTTGGCTACTCTATTATTACTACTTGACCACACTAATCCTTCCGTTGATCCTATTGATGGTTTCTTTGTCGCTGTTAATGTTACTGTACTTCCAACTTCTACCTCTGCTTCATTTGGACTTACTGTTATTCCTATTATTTTTGTTTCTACTGTCACTATACATTCTGCTTTATATCCATTTCCTGTGCTTACTGTTATTTTTGCATTTCCATTTGATACACCTGTTACTCTTGCTGTATATTTTCCTGTTTTCTCTACTTTTGCACTTGCTGAATCACTACTCCATTGTAAATCATCATATATATTCGCTGTTTTTGGTGTCAATGTTGCTGTTAAATCTACTGTCTTTGTTCCACTTAAATTAACTGTTGCTCTATTTTTATCTAATGCTATTCCTGTTGGGCTTGTTACTACTTTTACTTTACATGTTGCTGTTTTCTTATTTCCTGTACTTACTGTTATTGTAGCATCTCCATTTTTTAATGCTGTTACACGTCCATTATTATCTACATTTGCAACACTCGTATTATCACTTGTCCATGTTTGCTCTAAATAAACATTTGCTGTACTTGGACTTATTGTTCCTATTAATTGGAATGACTTAGCATCTGTACTTAAATCAATTGTTTTTTCTGTTATATTTAAAGATATTGATTTTGGAGCCGTTTGTACTGTTACTTTCACTGAATTTGCTACCATTGAGTCTCTTCCTGTTGCTGTTATTGTTACTGTTCCATGTGATTTTCCTGTTACTAATCCATTTTGATCTACTGTTGCTACTTTTGAATTACTACTTACCCATATTAATGTCTCTTCTGATGTATTTGGTTCTATTGTTGCATTTATTTGTAATTTTTCTTCTATTTCTATTGCAGAATTTGATGGTGCTAAATTTATTCCTGCTATTGTTGCTCCTACTACTATTCTACATTGGGCTGTACATCCGTTTTCAGTCTTTGCTGTTACTGTTGCTAATCCATTGCTTATTCCTTTTACTAATCCTTGTTGATTTACTTGTACAACATTATCGTTTGAACTTGTCCATGTTATTCCTGTATATATATTGGCTGATGCTGGTGTTATTACTGCTGTTAATTGCATATTTTTACTTGTTGTTGTATCTATTACTGCATTTGTTTTATTTAAACTTATTGCTGTTGGACTTGTTACTACTTTTACTTTACATATTTTGGTTAATCCATTTACTGTTTTCGCTGTTACTGTTGCCTCTCCATTACTTATTCCTGTTATTGTTCCAAATTCATCTACTCTTGCTATACTTGTATTACTACTTGTCCATGTTATATTTTTATTTGCTGAATCTGGCGTTATTGTTGGTGTTATTTGTACTGTTTTATTTCCTGAACTTAAGTCTATTGTTATTTCTGTATTTGACAATATTATTTCTTTTGGACTTGTTATTACTGTTACTTGACATTTTGTTTCTAATTTATCCATTTTTGCTGTTATTACTGCTGATCCATTATTTTTCCCTGTTACTGTTATTTCTGTATTTGATTTCTTTTGTATTGTTACTATATTTGAATTATTTGTTTCCCAACTTATATTTGGATTATCAACGTTTGTTATAGCTTTTATTACTTGACTACTTTCTGTTTCTAATGCATTTAATTCACTTGGATCTAATTTTAAATATGGAGTTTTTTGGTATTCGTCCATATCTTGTACTGTTCCATTTTCCCATACTGCATACTCATTTCCAGTTGCTGTAAATGTAACACTATAATATCCATCTTTCTTTTCTAAGGTATAATCTTTTACTTCATCTCCTACATTTTGGTTCAAATATTTCTTTAAATTTACTTCATCAATTTTAGAATTCGAACTTTTTCCAATAGCTGCTGCTACTGATGTATTCAATACTTCTTTTTCTTCTACTGCTCCTGCAAATTTTTTTGAATCTTTTGCTTGATTTATTATTCCATTCTCTCCAGTAAGATATGATATTGTTACTCCTGAAATTATTAGTAATACTATCACTGTTACTGTTAGTGCTATTAATGTTATTCCTTTGTTTTTCATGTATATTTCTCCTTTGTTAGTATCTTTTTTCAGAAATATTATAGTTCTACTTTTTTTAATTTTCAATACTTTTTTCCATTTTTTTGAATATTTTTTCACTATTTTCATAAAATATATTTATGAAAGGACTTGTTATGAAATATAAATTTTTATGTTGTTTTATTTTATTGGTTATTGTTTTATCCCCTATGACATTAGCATATTCTACAAGCTACAGTTGGTCTGTTTTAGATAGCAGTATTGAAACATCTGCTCAATCTTCTGCAAACATTCAAAATGATAATTTTCTTAATCTAGATGCAGAAAGTGCAATTTTAATTGAGCAAAATTCTGGTCAAATTTTGTATAGTCATAACATTCATGAAAAATTACATCCTGCTAGTGTTACAAAAATAATGAGTTTATTATTAATCATGGAAGCTCTTGATTCAGGAAAAATAACTTTAGAAACCCAAATTCCTTGTAGTGAAAATGCTGCTAATATGGGAGGTTCACAAATTTGGCTTGATCCTCGCGAAAATTTAAGTGTTAATGATATGTTAAAAGCAATAGCTGTTGTTAGTGCAAATGATTGTGTTACTGCTATGGCTGAATATTTAGGTGGTTCTACAGAAAATTTTGTAAAAATGATGAATGAAAAAGCCAAAGAACTTGGAATGAATGATACAAATTTCGTTAATTGTCATGGTCTTGATGAAGATGATCATCTAACATCTGCATATGATATTGCATTAATGTCTCGTGAATTATTAACAAAACATCCTCAAATAACAAATTATACAACAATTTGGACAGATTCTCTTAGAGATGGAAAATCTGCATTATCTAATACAAATAAATTAGTACGTAATTATTCTGGATGTACTGGTTTAAAAACTGGCTCTACATCTAAAGCATTATTTAATTTATCAGCATCTGCAACTCGTAATGATTTATCATTAATTTCTGTAATTATGAAAGCTCCTACTTCTGCAATTAGATTTTCTAATGCTTCTACTCTACTTGATTATGGATTTAATACATTTTCTTATAAATCTTTTGCTACAAAAGGTGAAGTTTTTAAATCTATTCCTGTAACAAAAGGAACTGCTGACACAATAAATGCCATTTATGAATCTTCTCCATCATTTTTGATAAAAAAAGGCGAAGAATCTAGTATTACTTATGAAATTAATCTTCCAGAAAGTATTCAAGCACCTATAACTCAAGGTCAACAACTTGGTACAATTTCATATTATTTAAACAATGATAAAATTGCAGAAGTAAGTCTTATTGCTGAAAATTCTATTAATAAAATTTCATTTATTAATATAATGAAATCTCTATTTAGTAATTGGTTTAATTTAACTCGTTCTTCGTAATTATGAATTATGCTTTCCCTTATTTTTAGTATATAAAAGACCAGATAAAAAATCTGGTCTTTTACATTTCTATTATTTTGGCTGTTACATCTTTTTCTTGACATTCCATAATAATTTTTATTGTTTTATTTGTATTATTTTTGAATTTAAAATCATAACTTCCATATGCTACTGCTGCATCTTTACCTTTTTCTATATATGGCACATATCCACTATGTTCATGTCTTTCTATAATTTCTAATCCATCAACTTTAAGAACTGCATTATATAAAGTTGTACTTACTTGACAATTTCCTCCACCAAGACCTTGTTTCTTCTCTCCATCTACATATACATCTGCTTCCTGATATCCCTTTTCTTTTGTTGCTTTTCCAACAGTATTGCAAAATGAAAATATTTCTTCTGGTTTTATTTCTGTATTTGTTAATGAATCACATGTTATTCGCATATTATTTTGTCTTGCTTTTTCTTTATTATGAATTTTTGTAGAAAAATTTGCAATTTCTTTTTCTGTTTGTTCTGTCACTTGTTGTGTATCTGTTGTACTTTGTGTTGACTTAATATCAATCTCATCTAGATTATTTTTGTTTGTACTACTTCTTTGAACTTGATAATTTAGACTATCATTATTTGTTTTAAAAATCCATATACCTATTCCTAACATAATTCCAATTAACACTATAAACAAAAAAGTTTTTTTCATTTAATATTTTTCCTTCCTTATATAATATATTTTTTCTTGACTTTATTTTGTCCAAAACCTCAAAAAATATTGACAAATCAATAAAAAAAACGTATAATTGTTATGTATTAAATTTTTAAAGGAGATTTTATTATGTTAGCTAAATATTGGAAAAAAATAGGATTATTTATTTTAATAGTTGCTTGTATTTTTAATATTATGAATAAGCTTGTGAAAAAAGTATCTTTAAATACTGAGTTAGAAGCTTCTGCAACATATGTAAATCAAATTAATCAAGAAGAAAATAAAAATTTAAACAAATAAGCTTGAAAAAAGTATAAAGATATGGTAATATAATAAAAGGCAAAAATTACTATTGTAAGAAAGAGGTGAATTTGCAAATGAAAGAAGGAATACATCCAGCATATAATCAAACAACTATTACATGTGCTTGCGGTAATGTTATAGAAGTTGGTTCTACAAAAAAAGATTTAAAAGTTGATGTTTGCTCAAAATGTCATCCATATTGGACAGGAAACTTAAGACTTGACACTAAAGGTGGTAGAGCAGATAAATTTAAGAAAAAATACGGTCTTGCATAAAAAAAGAAAACATTTTAAAATGTTTTCTTTTTTTTATATCTATTCTTAATATTCAAAAAAAACGACTCAATGAGCCGTTTTTATTTTAAAAATGTTTTCCTCTAGTTTTTGTTCTTTTTGCTTTTGAATCTTTTCCATCTTGATCCGCAAAATATTCTTCAAGCATTCTTTTTCTTTCTATGTCCTCATCATTTTTCTCTGATACATTATCATTATAATCATTAGAAGTATTTTCTTCTTTATATTCTACTTCTACCGGCTGATCATTTATTTTTTCTTCATCGTGTTGAGTATTATCATTATAATAATCATCATTAAAGTTTGTACTATATGGATTTTCATCATTCATATCATCATTGTAATAATTATCATCCATATTTCCATTATCTGACAATTCCTGATGTTCAAACATTGCTCTATCTAATTCTTCTGCTCCTGGGAACTCAATCTCCTCTTCTTCATCTTTTTTGATTTTTATTTTTAATATTATTGAAACTATTATTGTTAATATTAAAAATACTAAAACTGCAACTAATATATATTGTTCTTGTCCCCAAGTTTCTGGTTTTAACCAGTCAACTTTTCCTACAATTTGTTGATTTTCACTTTTGGTTGATGTATTTTCTGTTTTTGTTGTTGAAGTTGTTATTTTTGTATTTTCAGAACTTGTTGTTGATGAAGTTTCTTCTTTTGTTGAAGTTGTCGTTGGTTCAGTTAGTGGTTGTTCATCTATTACTGGCTCTTCTACTGGTGTAGCTGTTTGCTCTCCAGCTTTTCTTGTAATATTTAGTGTATATGTTTTCTTTGTTTTTCCATCTTCTGCAACAACTACAATTTCAACTTTATTTTCTCCTTCATTTAATGCGATATTTCCATCTCCTGATTTTACTTTTGCATTTGAGTCTTTGGTTGTTGCATATATATATACTTTTTCGGCTTCATTTGGAACCTCTACATTGTATTGATATGTATCTGGTTTAAATCCTTTAAAATCATATTGTTTTGGATTTAAGCCTAAATCTCTTAATCTTGCTTCTGATGACTTTGTTGTACTATTATTATTTGAACTTGCTGAATTGTTTGATGTGTTGTTATTTGAACTTCCTGCATTATTTGATGTATTATTATTTTCTGTTGGTGTCTCTGTTTTTGGGGCTTTTACTGTTAATATTGCATTATTATCAACATTAGGTAAATCTTCATCATTGACATTTGCTATTCCAGTAATTCTAAATTTTATCTTATATGTTGTATCTGATGTTACTGTTGGCACTTTAAATGTATAACTTCCTAAATCCGTTATTCCTGTTGCTGAAGCTCCTGATATTTTAGTTCCATTTGCTGTTCCACTTGGACCAGCACTAGAACTAACTAATTCAAGTCCTGAATTATCAACCAATTCCAAGTTATAAGCTCCTAATGTTTCTTTTGAAGTTATTGATATTGTTACATTTCCATCACCAGAATTAACTTGCTTATCTGTTGAAACAATATTTGAAGCATTAACTTTTGTTTCTAAAATTAAAATTGAAAATATTGCTATAAGTAATATGTTAAATATCTTTTTTTTCACAATTATTCCTCTCTCTCTTTATAATTCTATTTTATAAGTATCTACAGCATATTTTAAAATTCTTAATGAATCTCTTGCATCTACAACTCCATCTCCACTTACATCTCCAAGAACTGAAATTGTATATTTATCATTTACAACATAACCTGTTGCAAGATTTGATTCGTTTGAAACCACTTCACCATTTGAATTTTTTACAACTATTTCTGCTCCTAATAATTCTTTTAAATCTGTGATTGTTGAATTTGGAATTGATGTTATTTCATTTGTAGTATTATTTGTTCTTATTTTTTCATTTTCTACAATTTCTTTATTTTCATCATCAGGATTTTCTGGAACATCTGGTGTTGGATTATCAGGAGTATCTTTTCCATTATCTTCTTTTACTGGAACTAAATATAATTTATATACAGGCTCATCATCAGATGTTGATCTTGCAGCATATCCTTCTACACCATTTGATTTTCTAACAAAATCCCAATATGTACCTGCAACTTTTTCTGTTGCTTTTTCAATTACTGTTACAACCTCATTTAGATATATTTTTTCTCCAATATATGTTCCATTTGGATTATCTCTTAATCTTAAACTTGGATTTGCATTACATTTTACTAAATTACTATCTATTTCAGGAGTTTCATTATTATCTGTATTTGGTCTTTCGCATGCTGTATTTGGCATGTTTTTATATACTGGAATTATAAATGTATAATCCATATCTATTGATTCACATTCTTCAAATGCTACTCTTAATTTTGTTCCTTCATTTTGTGGGGCCATTATATTTTGTTGATATTGATGCCAATATAATCCTGCTTCTGAACTATCAACATCAAATTTTTGAAGATACATTGTATTTTGTCCTCTATTAATATATCCTTTTGAGATAAATTCAACACCTCCATCAATTGATAATTCAATTGATGTCCAACCTTCTTGTTCAGCTCTAGCAAGCCCATTTAATATAACATTGTCTTTTCCGCTTCCACTAGCACCTATATTAAATACATTATATACCCCAACATATTGATCATTATACCCTTCACCTTTTACTAATGGTGATGTTCCATTTCCTTGTTCTTGTAATATTCTTGCTATTACATAATAAACATTTACATTATATTTTTTTGATGCCTCTATAATTGCATTTATGTATGATTCATTATTCCAAAAATCATATTTTTTTAACATTGCTTGTATTGTCTCAATTTTATAATCTGTATATGTTAATTCTAAAAACTGAAAAACATCTGATGAATTTAATGAATTCCTTGGATCCATCATATATTTTAATGCTGATTGTGATGCACAATGCCATTTTCCTGAATCATATGTTGCATTACCACAAATAGGACATATCCATTCTCCTGCATATGAATTACTTGTTGGTACTAAGTTTCTTGGTGATGAACCATGTCCTACATATTCATTTTCAATTACCTCATTCCAATCTAAATCTGTATATAATATTTTAAAATTCCAATTTGGATGTTCATTTTTTAAATTTTGTATCATTTCTTTTATTTGTGGATATGTATTTGAATCTAGATTTTCTATATCTTGACTAATTGTTTGATTTACTGCAAATGTTTTAGTAAAAAAGCAAAAATATTGCAATATTAAAATTATCATTATTAAAATAAAAATTAACTTTTTTTTCATTTTTTCTCCTCTTCTTACAGTATTTTATATATTCTCTACTTTTGTTATTTTTTTCTTTTTTCTTCGACAATAGTATATCATTTTTTTATTCTTAAAGTCAACCTTGATGATATGTATTTTATATTACATTTATATTACAAATTCCTTAATTTTTCTTGTAGTTTCTACCTTTTTTATGATATAATGTTTTTTATTATGTAGGAAAAATCTCCTAGTAGGTGATTTTTCCGTACAGAATAATTATGGGGATTATTAGAATTTCTAAGCAATTTCCATTGCATAGAAATTCTTAAATCCGTTTTTTATAATGATTGGAGGATTTATGATGGAATTACTTTCACCTGTTGGTGATTTTGATTGTTTAAAAGCAGCTGTACAAAATGGTGCAGATGCTGTATATTTTGGAGCAAATAGTTTTAGTGCAAGAGCTTTTGCTTCAAATTTTGATGATGATACACTAAAAAAAGCTATAAATTATGCAAAAATAAGAGGTGTTAAAACAAATTTGACTTTAAATACTCTTATAAAAAATGATGAAATGTATAATGCAATTGCTTTAGCAAAAAAAGCTTATGAATATGGTATTGATGCTATAATTGTTCAAGACTTAGGTCTTGCTCGTTATATGATAAAAAATTTTCCTGGTCTTGCTGTTCATGCTAGTACACAAATGTCTGTACATAATTTAGAAGGTATTCTTACTCTTCAAAATATGGGCTTTTCTCGTGTTGTACTTTCTAGAGAACTTTCTATTCAAGAAATTGAACATATATGTAAAAACTCAAATGTTGAAATTGAGGCATTCGTACATGGTGCTCTTTGTATTTCATATTCAGGTCAATGTTTATTTTCAAGTATGGTTGGTGGTCGTTCTGGAAATCGTGGTAAATGTGCTCAACCTTGTAGATTACCTTATGAATTGTTAGAAAATGATACAACTATTGATAAAGGTTATTTATTAAGTCCTAGAGATTTATGTGGATTAGAATATTTGCCACAACTAGTAAAAGCTGGAGTAACTTGTTTAAAAATTGAAGGTAGAATGAAAACTCCTGAATATGTAGCAACTGTTACTAGAATTTATAGGAAATACCTTGATTTAGCCATGTCAAAAAATGATTTTAAAATTGATGAAAAAGACAAAAAAGACTTATTACAAGTATTTAATAGAGGTGGATTTTCAAATGGACATTTATCTTCTACTGAAAATAGAAAATTAATATATCCTCAAAAATCTAATAATATGGGAATATATTTAGGAACTATTTCAAATTTCAATAAAAATCATGGATACATTTCATTTACAACTAATGAATTTCTACATGTTGGAGATAAAATTTGTGTTGAAAATAAAAAAAATGAAACAAATCTATATACCATCTCTGAATTAATGAAAAATGATAAAAACATTACAGAAGCACATATTGGTGATAAAATAAAAATTGGTAGAATGAAAGGTGATATTTTTATAGGTGATAAATTATTCAAAATTTCTGATAAAGAATTAACAACTTCTGCATTAGAAACTATTGAAAAAGAGTCTAGAAAAAGAAAATTATCTTGTGAAATGAAAGTTATCTTAAACTCCCCTATTTCTTTAAAGATATTTGATGATAATATATCTGTTAAGATTGACTCTAATATAATTCCTGAACCTGCTCAAAAATCACCTATGACAAAAGAAAGACTTATTTCTCAAATCTGTAAAATTAATAATACACCTTATAATTTTGAAAATGTAAATATCAAATTAGGAGAAAATCTTTATGTTCCAAGTATTAGCGGAATTAATGAACTTAGAAGACAAGCATTAGCTCAATATGAAGAAAAACTTATTTCAAGTTTTAGAAGATTATCTAATGCAAATTATACAGAAAACAATCCAAATTCATCACATAAAGAAACAAAAATAAGTTTATTATTGAATACATTAAATTTAAGTTATAATTATTTAGAATTAAAAAATGTATCTAAAATATATATACCATTCAAATATTTTATAAATAAAAGCTTTTCTCACCTACTTTTAAATGTTTGCCAAAAATTTGATACATATATTTATATGCCAATAATAATTAGAAATAATTACAATAGATTAATAAAAAATAACTTACCAACTATTTTAGGAAAATACAAAATAAAAGGATTTGTTTTATCAAATATAGGAAATTTTGAACTTTTAAAAGATTACAAAGATTATGAATTTATATGTAATTATACATTCAATATATTTAACAATTTAACTATTAATGAATTACCTGCAAATACAATAACACTATCACCTGAACTTAACAAAACTGATTTAAAAAACTTTAACACAAACAAGAAAACAGAATTAATTGTCTATGGAAGAACTCCATTGATGAATTCAAATTATTGTTTATTAGGAAAATCAAATAAATGTTATTCTGAATGTGATCATAAATGTAATTCAACAAATAAATATTATTTAAAAGACAGACTTGGATTTTTATTTAGAATTATACCAGATAATATCCAAACAATTACAACTATTTACAATAGTAAAATAACATCAATCGAATATGATGGACTCCCTATTGATTTTGCAAGAATTGATATTTTAGATGAAAACATTTCTGAAATTAATGATATTATAAAAACTGTTTTAACTGGTAAAAAACTTGAAGGAAATCAATACACAAATGGAAACTTTAATAAAGAAATTTAAATGAAAGAGATAAAATTCTCTTTCATTTTTTATTGTGTAGGAAATTGTGTAACACTTTTTCTAACTTACCATATTATATATTATCAAAAGAAAAAATTTAAAGAATTACTTAAAATTCTTTAGCAAATCTTATCTTAATTATAAAGGAGGTGTTTTGTATGCCAGAAAATAGAGGTTGTGGATGTGGCTTTGGTTTTGGAGATGACTGCTGCTGGATAATAATTCTTATACTTTTAATTTGTTGCTGTTGTGGTGGTAACAGAGGTGGATGTTGCTAATCCTTTAGACATAATTAATAATGTATAGAAAAATCACCTATATTGGCGATTTTTCCTACACACAAAAGGTCCTTACGGGCCTTTTTTCTTTATAAAAAACCTTATATTTCTATTGCATTTTTCTGTTTAATATATTAAAATATTACTGATACATTAAGAAGAAAGGAAGATTTTTATGAAAAAGAAAATTTCAATAGCATTATGTTTGCTATTAATTTTAATTTCAACAACTGTTTTTGCCTCAACACCAGTAAAAATGGAAATTGTTGAAAATAATATTTGTAATATTAAATTAAATGAAAATTCAAAATTTGAAAAGAAAATTATAAGTTCTGAATTAGACAAAAAACAAGTTACATTACAATTACAAATTAATAATGATGCAATTAATAAAGTACCAGAAGGAGAATTAATGTTAGTAATTGATAACTCTTCAAGCATGACAGATAAAGTTGGTGAAGTTACAAGAAAAGATTTAGTTTTAAATTCTGCCAATAAACTTATCGAAAACTTACTAGCATTAAACTCATCTACATTAAAAATTGGTATTGTTTCATTCTCATCAAGTTCTGAAGTTTCAGAACAAGGAACAGAAAAAGATGCTAAATTAATATCTAACTTTACAAACGATTTTTCTATTTTAAAAGAAAAAATCAATTCTATTGAAGGAACTGGAGCTTATACAGATTTAGATGCTGGTCTAAAACTAGCTAAAAAAACATTTTCAACTGAAGACAATAACAAATATTTAATCGTGTTAACAGATGGCTTGCCTAATATGTGTGTTGGAAGTTCTGATTTAGTATCTGTTGAAGCATTAGAAAAAGTTATTTCCACAACTAATGAAACACTAAAATCATTAAAAAACATCAATGTAATTTCACTTTTAACAGGTATCAGTTCTGAAGAAGCTGTTTTCAAAACTGATACAACAGGAAAATCTTATACATATGGTCAAGTTATTCAAGGTGTTTTTGGAACAACAGCTCAACCTACTATTGGAAAGTTCTATAAAATAAATGATAATGAAATTGAAAAAACAATTACAGAACAAATCTATGCAGATTTAGTTCCAGTTGAACAAACATTAAAAGATATAACAATTGTTGACTATTTCCCTCAATATATCATTGATAATTTTGAGATGGCTTATGTTGAAGGTATGGATGCTTTAAAAATATCATCTGAAATTGATAAAGAAACAAATAGTATAACCTGGACAATTCCAGAATTAAAGGCTAAAGAAACATTAAAAGTTCAATATACATTAACATTAAAAGATGAATTTAATGAAAAAATAATTGATCAAATATTAGATACAAACCAAAAAGTTGAAATTAATTATAAAGATTTTGATAATACAGAAAAAACTACAGAATCAACTGTAACACCAAAATTAAAACTTACTGCAATAAAAGCTGAAGAGCCAAAAACAGAACCAACTATAACTGAACCAACAAAAGATGAAACAAAAGCCCCAGAAGAATTACCAAAAACAGGTGCTCCGATATTATTTGGATTTATAACTGTTGCTACAGTATCAACTATTGCCTTTGCAGTAAAATCAAAAAAGTTTAATTTCTAATATCAAAGAAAGTCTATAAAATATAGACTTTCTTTTTATCTAATAATATTTTTTTATAAAATCTCTTGTAATTTTTTTTAATCTGTGTTAATATAATTAAGTAATTGATTTAGGGGCATAGTGTCAATGGTAGCACATCGGTCTCCAAAACCGCTTGTCTGGGTTCGAATCCTAGTACCCCTGCCATATTGAAGAGAATAGTATTAACTATTCTCTATTTTTTCATGAAAGGACTGATTATTTGTCAAAAACTTTTTATTCAACAATTATATTTACACTTATTATATGCACACTTTTTATTCCAATAATTTCTTCATCAAACTTTGAACAAATACCTATTAAAAAAGATTTAATATTTTTAGGTAATTCTAATTATGCTTGGCCAATTCCAGGTTATACTACTCTCTCCTCAAAATTTGGGAAAAGAATTGCTCCCACAACAGGAGCTTCAACATTTCATAAAGGTATTGATATTCCTGCACCTGAAGGAACAAATTTAATTGCCACATGTGATGGAATAATTACTTTTACTGGATTCCTTGGAGGTGGTGGATATACAATAACACTTACTAATTATGATGGCATAAAAATTTCTTATTGCCATGTCTCCCCTATCTACATTGTTTATGTTGATGAACTAATTAAACAAGGCCAAATTATTGGTAATGTTGGACCTAAATATGTTTATGGAGTATCTGGAAATACTTATAGTGATCCAGCAACTGGAAAACCCACAAATGGAGCCACAACAGGCTGTCATCTTCATATAGGCTTTAGAATTGAAAACAACTATGTAAATCCATTAGATTATTTACAATAGCCAGTTTTTGTGGTATTATCATTAAGGTTTATAGATATCCATATAAAATCTAAATTTATATATAAGGACTGATTCTAATGGCATTTGATGGAATTGTTACACAAGCGATTACACATGAATTAAAAAATGATTTAATTGGTGGAAAAATTGATAAAATCCACCAACCAGATAAAAATACTATTCTTCTAGGAATTTATTCAAATTCAATCCATTATGCATTAAATATATGTATTGATGCACACAATTGCAGAATAAATCTAACTACAAATTCAAAAGAAAATCCTCTTGTAGCACCAAATTTCTGTATGTTACTAAGAAAACACTTAATTAGTGGTAAAATTTCTACTATCGAAATGTATGGATTAGAAAGATTAGTAAAAATTAATATTGAAACAATAAATGAATTTAATGAAATTGAAATAAAAAGCCTAATTATAGAACTAATGGGAAAACATAGTAATATTATTCTAATTAATGATAAAAATATTATAATTGATTCATTAAGACACATTTGGGCAACAGATACTATTTACAGAGATATTCTTCCCTCTAGAACATATAGCTTCCCAACTTCTGAAAAATTAGATTACACTAAAATATCTGACATATATAGTATCTTTCAAGATAATTTAAATCTATCAGTTGAAGAATTTTCAAAATTATTTGCAAACACTTTTAATGGTTTTAGTTTATCATTTATAAAATCAGCTCTTGAAAAATGTAATATTACTACTATTAATAAAGAAAATTTATTAAAATTACAAAAATATATAAACAATATTTTAACATTTCCAAATAATCTATATTTTACAGAAGTATATAAGAATAATAAACTTTCTGATTTTACTTTAAGCCTAGGAAATAATGTTACAGTTGAAAAATTTTATTTAAATAAATTTATAGATAATTTTTATTTTTCAAGAGAAACAGAAGAAACATTTAATAATTGCAAAAATAATGCTTTAAAACTAGCAACTGATTCGCAAAAAAAATTATTAAACCGTTTAAATAGTATTAATACAAAATTAAAAGATTGTGAAGAGAGAGATAAATATAGACTTTATGGAGAATTAATAACTTCAAATTTATATAAATTAACAAATACACATACAGATTATATTGAACTTGAAAATTATTATGATAATAATAATCTAATCAAAATTCCACTAGATAGAAAATATTCTCCAAATATAAATGCAAAACATTATTTCAAAAAGTATAACAAATTAAAAAATGCACTTCAAATTGTTTCAGTTCAAAAAGCTGAAACAGAAAATGAATTAAATTATATTGATAGTATTATTTTTGAAATAGAGTTAGCTTCTTCTACTAAAGAAATTCAAGAAATTTTAGACGAAATTTCAGAAAATTTAATAAAAAAGAAAGTATCTCAAAAGAAAAAAAATACAAAAAATACAAAAAAGAAAAAACAAGAAAAACAATACTCCCCATTACATTTTAATATAGATAATTTTGATGTATATGTCGGAAAAAATAATAAAGAAAATGATTGGCTTACATTTACATTTGCAAATAAAAATGATATTTGGCTTCATACAAAAGATATTCAAGGAAGTCATGTTATACTAAAAAATTCTGGGCAAAATGTTTCTGATGATACATTAGTAAAATGTGCTAAACTTGCTGTTGAACATAGCAAAGCAAAACTCTCATCTAATGTTCCTGTTGATTATTGCAAGGTTCAATATGTAAAAAAACCTAATGGTGCAAAACCAGGTATGGTTATTTTTACAAATAATAAAACTATTTCTGTCACATCTTGTCAATAATTTTTCAATATTTTTTTCATTAACATTGAATTTTACATAATCTCATGATATAATAGCATACGTTCGAAATACACACACTTTATGGAGGAAATTTTATGTTAGAATTGTACTCAAAAAAACGGTTTGTAGTTATTTTTAAAGATTGTCCATTTGATGGTGATTGGAAAAATTGTTATTTGAAAGAAAATGAAATTGAATTAGGCTATTTAAAAAAATCAGGTAAATTTATCATTTTGAAAAATTTATCTATTAAATTTCCATATGATGAATTTTTGAAGCTAATTGAATCACCTAATTCTACTTTTGAAGATTTGTTACGTATTAGTCCAAATGTTTTAAAAATTTCTGATAATCAACATGCTGTAGAACAATTTGCTTTTCAAAGAAACGTTTTTTGGAGAAAATTTTTCAATGTAAAAACTCAAAAGCAAAACTTCTTTGCCTTTAAGTTATAATTTCTAAAAAGAGGCTCATTAACTTGAGCCTCTTTGATTTTTTATATTTTGTTATGCTTCTGGTTCTATTAAACCAAAGTTTTTACCATCTTTTAATCTATGAATAACATTTACTTTACCATTTTCTTGATTAACAAATGTTAAAAACATTTGACTTGGTCTTTCTTCTAATTTTAATTTTGCATCTTCTGGTGTCATTGGTTTTATTTCATAATATTCTACTTTTAAAATTTCATCTTCTACTTCATGTACTATTGTTTGTGCATTTAAGTCTTTTAAGCTTGAATCTTTTTGCATTTTTTCTCTTTTTGTTTTTGCTTTTCTAATTTGTCCTTCTATTATATCTATATCTTTATCTATAGATGCATATAAGTCTTTTTCTTCAGCAACTGCTCTAAATGTTTCTCCATTAGCTATTACTTTGATTTCCGCTATTTGATAATTTTTTTCAACTTTTGCTATTATTTCAGCTTCTGCATTGTCAAAGTATTTTTCTATCCTTTCCATTTTCTTTTCTGCATAATCGTTTATTGCATCTGTTATCTTAAGTTCTTTTCCTGTAATTTTTATTTTCATAAAAAATCGCTCCTCTCTTTTCTTTTATTGTTGACACCTAGTTCATCCTCATTATATCTTTTTTCTTGCTTTTTGACAAGGCTTTTCATAGAAAATTTACACCAAAACTGACATAAAAAAAGAAACGGAAATTTTCCGTTTCTTTTAATTTGATGCTTTTTGTAATTCTGTATTAATTATTGTCCATACATTAGATGTTTCCATGTCTTTTCTCCAACCTGACGTTCCAGCTAGTCCATATTTTGAGACTAATGAAACTTTTGATGTAATTGATGTTCCATCTTCAATCCACATCTTTACAGTATCTTTTCCATCTGCATATTCAATATAATATTGTTGCAAATCTTCATTCCATTGTTTTTCAACTCCATTTGGAATTTTTATATTTAACATACTTACTACAGATGGTTTTTCTACTAATTCTCCATTTGAATTTACTTTCCATTTTCTTGTGTAAAATGGTAATGCTAAAATAATTTTATCTGCTTTTACTTCATCATATTCAATAATTTTCTTTAAATTTGTTTCTATCCAATTATATCCTGCTGTTGTTCCTGGTTTTGTGCTTGAAGCTCCATATTGGTCATATGCCATAAATATTAAATAATCTGCAACATGTCCAATTACATTTCTATCATAACATAATGACCAGTTTGCATCTCCATCTGGTGCAGTTACATCAACAGATAATACTACTCCTAATTCTTTCATTCTTGGATCTAATTCTATTATAAATCTTGAAAATTTGTCTTTATCTGCTTGATACATATTTTCAAAATCTATATTTATTCCATCTAATTGATATTCAACACATACATCAACTATACTTTCAATTAATTCTTGTCTTTTGGTATAACTATTTAATATTGTTGATGTGACTTTTATTCCAGCTTCATCATTTTGTATAGCTGGCCAAACTTTATATCCATTCGAATGTGCCCATTCTATATATTTTTTTCCTGATTCCCCTATTTTATTCTTTAAATTTCCATTAGAATCTATATAGAAAAATGTTGGTGATACCACATTTACACCTTCAATTACTTGTCCTGTTCTGTCTGGTGCTTGTACATATTTTGAGTAATAATCCCAAAACATATTTACTTTTCCTGTTATTTGTTTTTCTTCTTCCCAGTCATCTCTTGTTGTTGTATAATTTGTTAATTTTGTGCTTTTTACAAAACCTACATTTCCATTTTCTGTTCTAATTCTTGTCCATCCATCTTTTTCCTCAATTGCGACTACTACATCTCCTCTTTCTATTTTGTCTACTGTTTTTGAAAAAAAGTCTGCTTTCCATTTTACAGATAGGTTTGATTTTGCATATGCTTTTACTTGTTTTCTTGTTAAAGAATCTAATATTACATTATTTTCTACAATTGTTGTTTCTAAATTATATACATCTTTCATTTCTACAATTGGCATATATATTACATCATCTTTTTTTATTGCATGTGCATATATCTTCTTGGTTGCACCATTTAAAGTCAATTTGTTTGTTTCAAATCCTATACTGGCTATTTGTTTATCATATGTTGTTACAATTTCATTTATTTCATCTTCAATATTTATATATTTATCAAAATAGTTTTTTATATCATCCATTGACATATATATATTTCCGTTTTCTTCTATTATTTCATGTTTTAGATTTGCTGTAACATTTTTGTTATTTAATACTAAATTAATTTCATTTGCAGTTTTTTCTTTCAGATAGTTTTCTGCTTTATTTAATACAAAAATTACAATAAGTAATAAAATTGCAATTATTACTATTCTTTTTAATATATTTTCTTTCTTTCTTGGCTCTTTATCTATCTTAATTTTTAGGTCATTTTTGTGCTTCATTTGTTTGTTCTCCTCTTTTTTTTCTAATTATATTATATCAATAATAAAATAGCAAGATTTTTCTTGCTATTTTATATTAATTTTTTATTATTACATTTTTCTAAAAACTCCTGCAACTTTGCCTAAAATTCTACAATCTGGCACTATTATTGGATCCATTGTATGATTTTCTGGTTGAAGTCTTATATGGTCTTTTTCTTTGTAAAATGTTTTTACTGTTGCTTCATCACCAATTAATGCTACTACTATTTCTCCATTATTTGCATTACTTTGTTTTTTTACTAATATATAGTCACCATCTAATATTCCAGCTTCTATCATGCTTTCTCCTCTTACTGTTAACATGAAACTTTCACTGTTTCCTACGAAATCTACTGGAATTGGGAATGTATCTGTTACATTCTCTACTGCTAATATTGGTTGGCCTGCTGTTATTCTACCAATAACTGGAACATCTACTAATTCTTTTTGAACATAAAAATCTTTTGAAGATTTTACATATGGTTCACCATTACTTCCTTTTATAATTTTTAGTGTTCTTCCTTTTTTATCTTCTTTTTTTATATATCCATCTTTTTCTAATTTTTCTAAATATGCATGTACTGTTGCTGTTGAACTTAATCCTATTGCTTTTCCTATTTCTCTTACTGATGGTGGATATCCGTTTTCTAATACTTGTGTTTCTATGAATTTTAAGATTGCTTTTTCTTTTTTAGTAGTTTCAGCTCTTGTTCCCATTTAATCACTTCTCCTTTTATATAGAACATTTATTCCGTTTATCATGACTATATACTATCATAAAAGAAATGAAATGTCAAACAAATATTTGACATTTCTTTAAATTATTTTGTTATTGATAAAATTTGATATTTTATAACACCTGCTGGTGCATTAACTTCAACTGTACTTCCTTTTTTTGCTCCTAATAATGCTTTTCCTATTGGTGATTCATTAGATATTTTATTTTCTGCCAAGTTTACTTCTGTTGATCCAACTATTGTATATTCAACTTCTTCTTCAAATTCTACATCATATAATTTTACAGTATTTCCTATTTGAACAGTTTTTGTATCTATTTCTGCTTCATCTATTATTTTAGCATGTCTTATTTTGTTTTCTAACTCTGCTATTTTTCCTTCATTTTCAGCTTGTGCATTTTTAGCTTCATCATATTCGGAGTTTTCTGATAAATCTCCAAAGCCTAATGCAACTTTTATTCTTTCTGCAATTTCTGTTCTTTTTTCTGTTCTTAAGAATTCTAGTTCTTTTTCTATTTTATCATATCCTTCTTGTGTTAATATTACTTCTTTTTCTTCCATAATAATCGCTATCCTTTCTTATGCATAAAATATTTTGGAAAACATTTAAATATTTTCCAAAATTCATAATTTTGTTTATATAGTATATTATATTATTTTTCGTATTTTGTCAATAGTTTTAGTCTTTAAACAAGTCTTTTCCATCTTTTAAATAGTTTATTCCTGAGAATATTGTTGCTATTACAGATAATGTTAGTACTATTGTTGTTATTATATTTATTATATATTGTCCTGTTGTCATATATATACTTGCTGAATTTATTTGAGCTTCAGCTTGTGTTGATACTCTAAATATAAATTCTCCAAAATTGAATTTATCTAAAAATGCAAATATTATTCCTATCATTTGAGTTACTGTTTTTAATTTTCCCCATATTGATGCAGAAATTACTTTTCCACCTTTTTCTACTGCAATTAATCTATATCCTGATACTATAAATTCTCTTGCTAATACTATTATTGGAATCCATGATGGTATTTTACCATATTCTACTAAAATAACTAATGCTGATAGCACTAATATTTTGTCTGCCAATGGATCTAAAAATTTTCCAAATGTTGTTACTTGATTTCTACTTCTTGCTATATATCCATCTAACTTATCTGTTATTGATGCTACAATAAATATAATGTTCATTATCCAAAATGCTGTTGAAATTTCCAAAAATTCACCAGGAATACCTACTAAATTATCAATTATGGGAATTAACATTATAACTGGAACTAATAGTATTCTAAATATTGTTAATTTATTTGCTAAGTTCATTTTCATGTTGTTTTCTCCTTTCATTACAACTGAAATATAAGCTACTTTTTTGTAGCTTATATTTTTATAAATTAATTTTCTATTTTTGCCTTTAGTATTTCTTTTGCTTTATTAAGTTGTGTATCATTTGCATCTGTTGGTTCTCTTGTTATACTTGTTTCTAATAATATTTCATAATCTGGTGTTATACCTACTTTATTTATTTTTGTTTTGTTTGGAGTATAATATTCTTCTACTGTAATTTTTAATCCTGCTCCATTACTTAATGTTAAAAGTTGTTGTATTACACCTTTTCCATATGTTTTTGTTCCAACTATTGTTGCACATTTTAAATCTTTTAATGCTCCTGCCATTATTTCTGATGCACTTGCAGAACTTGAATTAACTAATAATACAATTGGTTCTGTTATTATTGCATCTTCTTTTGTTTTACTAATTTCTTCTTTTCCGTCTTTATCTACTGTTATTAATGCTGTTTGATCTTTTGGTACAATATAGTCAACTATTTTTAATGCTTCAGCAACAAGACCTCCACCATTATCTCTTAAATCTATTACTAATCCTTTTATTCCTTGTTCTTTTAATGATAAATATTTTGCTTTAAAATCTTCTGCAACTCCTTCATCAAAACTTGTTATTTCTAAATATCCAATATCATTTTCAAGTTTTTCAGAGTAAACTGGATTTGTATTAACTTTTTCTCTTGTAACTTCAAATGTTAATATTTGTTCTCCTCTTAATACCTCAATTGTAACTTTTGATCCTTCTTCACCTTTTATTGTATTAGCCATTTCTGACATTTGATCTGCTGTATATGAAACTCCATTTACCTTTGTTATTAAATCCCCTGCTTTTATTCCTGCTTTTTCAGCTGGACTTTCTCTAATTGGTGAAAGTACTTGAACTAAATCTTTTTCTGTATTTTTTACCATGTATATTCCTATACCAACAAAATTTCCCATTATACCTTCTGTATATTCTTTCATTTTATCTGCCGGAATATATTCTGCATACTCATCTCCCAAAGAATTTATATATCCTTCTATTGCTCCATCTATTGCACTTGTTTCATCTATATCTGATTCATTCAAATATTTACTTTTTACAATTGTTTCAATACCTTTTAATGATTTTGTTAAATTACTATCACTTGTTAAAACATTTAATATTGAACTTACCCCTGAATTATTAGTTGTTTGAGTATTTCCATCTAATTTCACTATATATATAGCTGTTAATATACTTGTAACAAATGCTGTTAATATCATTAACATGATAATTTTATAAATCTTTTGTCTTTTTATATATTTATTATCTTCTTCCATTTTTCTTCTCCTTTTAATTATTTAATTCTTTTTATGGCAAATATGGTAATGGATTTACTGGACTTCCTCCAACTCTTACTTCAAAATGAAGATGTGTTCCAGTTGAGTTTCCTGTTGATCCAACAGTTCCTATGACTTGACCCTGTTTTACTTTATCTCCGACTTTTACTTTTCTTGAATTTGCCAACATATGTGCATATAATGTCATTGTTCCATCTCCATGGCTTATAACAATATATTCTCCATAACTATAGTATTTTCCATTACTAATACGTGCTTCTGATATAACAACTTTTCCATCTTTAACTGCTACAACACTTTTTCCAGAAACTCCTATATTAACATCAACACCTGTATGGCCTTTATATGATGGATATGTTTTATTATTTATATTTGATTTACTTAATCCTTGTACAGGAAATATGTATCCACTTGCACTTGGTTTTTGAGAAATATTTGTTGTATTTTTCTTTGCTTCTTCTTCAGCAATTCTTTTTAATTCTGCTTGAATTTTTCTTTTATCTTCTTCAAATTTTTCTATTTCTTGCTGATTTTCTTTTTCCTCTGCTGTTAATTGAGCCACATAAGTCTGCTTTTCGTTTTTTAATCTCTCTAATGAGTTTTGTTTTATTCTTTGTTGTGATAATGCATCATCTAAAGCACTTTTATTTTTTTCAAGTTCTGCTTTTGTAGCTTCAATTTCTTTCTTTTCATCTGTTACTTTTTGCATAAATTCTTTATCAGCATTCATAAGAGCCTCTGCATAATAATATTTTGATAAAAAGTCTTTTAAACTTGATGATGATAAAAATATTTCTAAGTATGAATTTTCACCATTCTTATATAATGCAATAACTCTTGCATCTAATAATTCTTTTTGTTTATTATATTCTTCTTCTTTTTGCTCTATGCTTTTTTCTGTAACTTTAATTTGAGCTTGCAAATCTTTCACTTGACTTTTTAAATCATCAATTTCATTTTCAACATCTGAAATCTGGTATATTAAATCTTCTACTGATTTCATTGTTTCAGATTTATTAGCTTTTATTTCTTTTTGTTCATTTTCAAGTTCTTTTATTTGATTATCAATATCTGATTGCTGGTTTTGCAAACTTGACTTCGAGCTTGTTGCATATGCTATATTTTGAAAAATTATTATTATAGATATTATAATTCCAATAATTTCTATTATCTTCTTTTTCATAATCTCTTTCCTTTCTTGTTTTTTTTAATTACTCTCTGTACTTTCTGTTTTATTTTCATCATCTTCTTTAGTTGCACTTGATGTTATACTATTTTTATTTTTATAATAATCCAATGGATTTACTGTTTGACCATTTATTCTTATTTCAAAATGTGCATGTGGTCCTGTTGAATATCCCGTTGATCCTACTTCCAAAACTGGTGTTCCAGCTTTTACTTCATCTCCAACTTGAACCAAAATTGAATTTCCATGTGCATATAATGTTTGTACTCCACCACCATGATCAATTATTACCATATTTCCATATGCTGTATTATATGTTGCTTTAGATACAACTCCATTTGCTGCTGCAACAAAATATGTTCCAAGTGGTGCACTTATATCTATTCCTGTATGTAATTTATATGCTCCTGTAATTGGGTGAACTCTCATTCCATATAATGATGTTAATGATGTACGTCCAGGAACTGGCCATACTAATGTTCCTCCAACATAATCTTCTCCTATACTTCCTAGTGCTAATAATTTTATTTCATTTTCAATTTGTGTTACTTGTGCATTATATTCATCAATCTGTGCTTGAAGCTCTTGCTCCTGTTTTGTTAATTTACTTAAATAATATTGTCTTTTGGTTTTAGAGTTTTGAACTACTTGTGTTTTCTTTTGCTGTAATTGCTTACTTTCAACAATTTGTTTTTTCTTTTCTGCTAATATTTTTTTGGTTACTTCTATTTCTTCAATTTGCTGTTCTGCACTATCTAACAAAGTTTTATCATATTTACTTAATAATATTAATTTATCATAAGTTTGAAAAAATTCTTTTACATTCTTAGATGCAAATAACACACCTAATAATTGTAAATTGTCTGATTTATATATTTCTATTACTCTAGCATCTAATACTTTTTTTATTTTATCATATTTTTCTTGAGCATTTGATAATTTTTGCTCATTTTCTGATATTTGAGTTGTTAATGTACTAACTTCTATATTTATCTTATTTAATTCTTCTTCTGATTGTGCTAATTGCGTATCAAGTTCTTGTAATTGTTGCATATTTTCCGACATTTGTTCTTGAACTGCTTGTAATCTATTATTGGTTTCTGTAATACTCTGGTTTATTTGGTTGGATTTTTCTTGTAAGTCTGTAATATTTTCGGCATATACGCAAATACTTGTAACACTAATTGTTACAATTGTTAAAATAGTTGTTAAATATTTGCGCATATTTTACCTCCTAAACTTCCAAATATTTTTTCATAGATATTGTACTTCCTATTGCACCTACTCCTATTCCTAATCCAAGATATACTAATATTAATAATTCACTCATACTTGAGAATTCGATAAATTTTATATTGGCAATTTCAAAGAATGATGTTCCTGAAATTTGTCCAACAATATATGTATATGCTAATCCTATAATTCCAACTGAAATTGCTCCTGCTACAACTCCTATAATAATACCTTCTACTAAAAATGGCCATCTTATAAAACTATTTGTAGCTCCAACATATTTCATTATTGATATTTCTTTTCTTCTTGCATGTACTGTTAATTTTATTGTATTTGATATTATTGCAGTAGAAATTATTATTAATAATACTAAAATTACCCATGTAACAATTTTTATTCCTTTGGCTAATCTTATTATTTGTTCAATTATAATATTGCTTGAACGTATGTCATCTACATTTGGTATTTGTTTTAAACTTTCTTGAACATCTGAGCTTAATTCTAAGTCTGTAAGTGTTACTTCATAACTTGCTGGTAATATATTATCTGTTGTATAACCTTCTATCATTTTATCTCCTAATGTTTCTCTCATTGATTCAAGACCTTCTGTGTTTGAAATATATTTTGCATCTCTTACACCATCTATTTGTAATATGTCTTTTCCAACTTGTTCAATTTCTTCATCTGTTGCCTCTGTTTTTAGATACACCATTATTCCTTGTGCATCTGCAACACTTTTTACAAATGCGTTAATATTTTCTCCTATAACTAGAAATAATCCAAATATAAGCATTGTTGCACACATTATCATTAAACATGATATTGTTGATTTTTTGTTTTTGAATACATTTCTAATTCCTTCTTTTAATAAATAACTTATAACATTAAATCTCACAATCGTACCCACCTTTTTTATCATCTTTTACGATTACACCTTTGTGTATATGTATTACTCTTTTTCTCATTTGATCAACTATATCTTTTGCATGTGTTGCAACAACAACTGTTGTTCCTCTTAAATTTATTTCATTTAATAAATTCATTATATCCCATGCTGTATCTGGATCTAAGTTTCCTGTAGGCTCGTCTGCAATTATCATTGATGGATTGTTTACAAGTGCTCTTGCTAATGCTACTCTTTGTTGTTCTCCTCCTGATAATTCATTAGGATACATTTTGGCTTTTCCACTTAAACCTACTAATGATAATACCATTGGTACTTGTCTACGAATATGTCTTGGTGTAGCTTTTACTATGTACATTGCAAATGCTACATTTTCATATACTGTTTTATCTGGTAATAATCTGAAGTCTTGGAATACTATTCCCATACTTCTTCTTAAATATGGTACTCTACTTTGTTTTAAAAATGTTGTGTCTTTACCATTTATTATTATATTTCCACTTGTTGGTTCTTCTTCTTTTAATATTAATTTAATTAATGTTGATTTTCCGCTTCCAGAACTTCCTACTAAAAATGCGAATTCTCCTTTTTCAATTTTAAAACTTGCATTTTTTACAGCTTCAGTTCCAGTATTATATCTTTTACAAACATTCTTAAATTCTATCATTTTTCTTTCCCTTTCGAAATTTTACTCTCTCTTATCATAACAATAATACTCTTTTTTTGCAATAGTTAAAGAGCAAAATTTTGTGGAATTTTGCCCCTTTTTCTCTATTTATCTCTTATTTGTAAATTCTTTGTAAATTTTTTAAAATAGTCTCTTTTATCCAATAAAATCTTCGACAATCTTTAATATTTTTCCTGTATTTTTTACATATTTTTGAGGAATAAAATTTTTTACTTTGTCTAATGCTTCACCTAATTCACTTACATCATGTAGTCCTATTATATATCCTTTTTCATTAAATGATTCTATTATTTCTACTTGATGGTCATTAACATGTTCATTATATTTTCCTAATCTTGGAACTGCTATTACTTTTTTTCCTTTTGTTATAGCTGTTATTATTGATCCTACCCCTCCATGTGTAATAATTAAATCTGCTTTATCTACTAATTTTGCAAACTCGTCTTGTGGTACTTCATCTAGTATTTTCATATTAGGCGAAGTAAATTTTGTATATCCACTTTGTACAACAACTTCTTCTTTTATTTTTCCATTATCTATATTTTTTTGAACTTCTTCTAATAGTCTATGGAAACTATTATTCTGTGTTCCTAATGTTACTAATATCAATATATTGCACCTCCATATACAGCTTTTGGATATATTTTTAACAATTCTTCCCATTGCACAATAAATAAGTCTGCTATTGGATAAACTAACCTTCCTGTTGCAGTTTTTCTATTTCTATTTGCAAATGTTTCTATATATATTATTTTACTTCCAAATATTTTTCCTAAATAACACATTGGTCCTGCTGTATGTGTTCCTGTTGTTACTATATATTGTGGTCTTAATTTAAAATATAAATATATTGTTTTAAAACATAAAAATGTATAAATAAAAATATATCTAAATAATTTTTGTCTTGTTCCATATGGTAAATACATTATTTTATCACCATATTTTTCTGTTAATTTTTCTGTTGATTTGTCTTTTTCTGTTATTATATGGTAATCATATTTTTCAAATAATGGTTGTAATTGTTGTAATTCATTAAAATGTCCACCTGTACTTGATATAAATAATACTCTTTTTTTCTTCATTTTTATCAAGACTCCTTTGTTCATTTAATTTTTTATTTTTGCTATTAATGCTTTTATTTTTATTCCTTGTTTTGAAAACATTTTTTCATGTTCTGTTTCTATGTTGTTTTCCCATATTGGTTCACTATGTAAATCATATGTTTTATTTATTATCTCAAAACCAGCTTCTTCAAAATATCCTAAACTTGCTCTAAATAAATCATCATCATCTGTTTTAAAGTAAATTTCTGCATCATTTGCTAAAAATTCTTTATATTTTTCTAATTGTCTTGTATGTGTTAATCTCTTTTTTCTGTGTTTTCCCTTTGGCCAAGGATTACAGAAATTTATATATATTCTTTTAACATTGTCTTCTTTAGCTAGTATTAATCCTATTCTTTCTATGTCAAACCTTGTTAATAATACATTATCTATTTCTTTATTTGCTTCATTATATGTTTGTTCAACTGTTCTTTTTGCTAGTCCTAACATTGCATCAACTAAATCTATTGCAATATAATTTATTTCTGGATTTTGAAATGCTATTTGTGATATAAATTGTCCTTTTCCACAACCTAATTCTAAATGTATTGGATTTTCTTTATTGTTAAATTCTTGTATCCATTTTTCTTTTAATTCTTCTGGATTGTCTCTATAAAATTCACTTGCTTCTAGTTCTGGTCTTGCCCATGGTTTAAACCTTATTCTCATCTAACTTCTCCATTCTTACACAATATTTGTCATATACTTCTCTAACATTCTTTTTTGTAAGTGTTTTATCTATTCCTTGTTCACTTACTTGTGTAAATATTTCTAATAAAAATTTGTCTATTTGTGGATGTACTATTGATGTTTCTCTTTCTTTCATATAATATTTTATTTGTGTGTCTTGTTTCCAATCTTTACCATTATATACTATTCCAGCTGCCATTTTGTCACATACCATTTCTACTGCATATTTATATGGCATTATTATTGCTTTTTGTGGTAATGCCCAATCTACCCAATATTCTGGATGATGTTTATTTCTTCCTTTGTGGTGTAACCATGCTTTTGAATATCCATTTTTTTGCTTACATACTATTATAGGACTTTTTTTACCATTATAGTATTTTACACTTTCCAAAAATTCTTCTGGTGAGAATTTTGACCAATCATGCATAAATCCTCTCCATGGTATTCCTACTTTACATGCTAATTTAAATACTACCCATTTGTGTTTTGATACTAGTTTTATATGTTTGAATATTTTTTCTACTATGTTCATTATTTTGTTTCATTTCCCTTCTTCTGCCTTATTTTCTACGTATGTTATTATATCAAGTTTTGTACAGATAGTCAATTTGTATTTGGAATAAAACAAAAAAATCAGACCTATTAATAGGTTTGATTTAAATTTTTTGATTTTAATATAATTTTTGATTATAAATATGTAAAAGATTAATTTTATCTGATTCTAAACTATAAATTATAATATATTTTTTGAATTAAAATCCTCACTATAATTTAATTGCATATTTTTCTAATAATAATTCCTCCATCTCTTTTTCTGTATAAAACGCTCCATTTTCAATTTGTTTTTCTGCCTTTTGTATTTTATCAATAAATTCTTTTCTTTTTTGCTCACTTTTAAATGTCATTTTCCATTCTTTATCATATATAGAATTTTTGTTTCTTGTAAACTTTAAATTTTTATCATTTGCTATTTGTTTTAAAAATAATACATTTAACATTTTATCACCTCTCTAAAAATATTCTACACTACTAATTATTATGTGTCAACTAATAAAACACTATTCGTTGTTGTTCTTTTCGACAAAATTTGACTATTTATAAAAGATTTTGTAAAATAATTGCGGAGGCTAATATGTACTTAGAATATAAAGTTATAGATAATAAATATACAAATATAAATCAAATTTTAAAACAAGAATTCAAACTTTCAGCAAGATTAATGCACAAAGTAATTAGTAATAAATTTGTGTTATTAAACAATATTCCAATAGATACACGTACAATACCTAACAATGGAGATATCATAAAAGTTGATTTGAATTATGAAGAAGAAAACGACAACATCGTTCCAACAAAAATGGAACTTAATATTTTATATGAAGATGATGGATTATTAATTTTAAATAAACCTGCTGGAATTGCAGTTCATCCATCTATTTTACATTTTTCAGATAGCTTATCAAATGGTGTTAGATTTTATTTTGATTCTATTAGTTTAAAAAAGAAAATTAGACCTGTTAATAGACTTGATTTAGACACCTCTGGAATTATAATTTTTGCAAAAAATGAATATGTTCAAGAATGTTTAATAAAACAAATGAATTCACATATATTAAAGAAAGAATATATAGCAATTGTTTCTGGAATTTTAAATGAGAAATCTGGGACAATTAATCTTCCTATTTCTCGTAAAGCTGGAAGTATTATTGAAAGATGTGTTTCAAAAGATGGTCAAATAGCAATTACAGCTTATTCTGTTATTAAAGAATTAGATAATATGTCTGTTGTAAAATGTATATTGCAAACAGGTCGTACTCATCAAATAAGAGTTCATTTTAGTGCAATTGGTCATCCACTTATTGGTGATTTTTTGTATGGTTCTAAATCTGATTTAATTAATAGACAAGCCTTACATAGTTATCATATTTCTTTTATTCACCCTATTTCAAATAAAATTATGGACATATATTGTGAATTACCTGAAGACATGAAAAAAATTTTTAATTATTATTGATATATATTTAATAATTTATTAAAATATCTATATAATCAAAAGATGAAATAGGTGATAAAATGAAAGAAAAAAATAATAAAGGTATAACATTAATTGCATTAGCAGTAACAATTATAGTAATTTTGATTCTTGCTGGAATAAGTATTAATCTCATTTTTGGGGAAAATAGTCTTATAAAACAAGCAAAAAAATCAAAAGAAGAAAATAGAGGTGGCTCTGTTGAAGAATATTGTAATCTTTGGAAAAGCAATATTAAATTAGATACTGAAACTGGATTTTCAACATCACAAACTTTAGATGAATTATTAAATGATTTAAAAGTAAAAAAACTTTTATATGATAATGAAATAGAAAAAATTCAAAATGATGGAAATATAACAATTGGAAGTCATAATATAAACTTTAATTTAGAGGATAATGATGAATTAAAACCTGGATTATATCAAGCTGGAACAACTCAATTAATAAAATCTTGGAGTGAACTTATTAGTAATGGAGATCTAATCATAAATGGAAGTAAACTAACAAAAATAAGTTATGAGCTTGATGGAGATTTAGTAATATCAAGTCAAATAACTGAATTAAATAAATATGGAGAAACAAGAACAAGTTCTATGAGTGGTACACCAAAATTAAAGTGTGTAAATATACCATCAACAATCAAAGAAATTCCTACTAGTGCATTTGGATGTTTCCAAAATTTAAATAAAATAATTTTGAACAATGGGCTTGAAACAATTTCTGATAGTGCTTTTATATATTGTAAAGGATTAACAGAAATAATAATTCCTAATAGTGTTTCTAAAATAGGCTCAAATGCTTTTAAGAATTGTTCTAATTTAGCAACTATAGATATTCCAGAAAGTGTAACAACAATTTATGGTAATTCATTTATAGGAACAAAATGGTATAAATCTCAATCTAATAATAAAAATATCTATATTGGAAAAATCTATTATGGATATAAAGGAAGTTTATCTCAAGGTAAAATAATAGAAATAAAAGCTGGAACTAAAGTTATTGCAAATAATGCTTTTGAATCAAACAACTGGAATCTTATAATTTCAATGCCAAAAAGTATTGAAAAAATAGGAAATGGATTTTTTAATGAAGTAGCAACTATAAATTATGAAGGTTCACAAGTAGAATGGAATAAAATAATACTAGAAGACCCTTCTTATTCTTTGAATAGTGTTAATATTAATTACAATTATAATATATAAAATAAAACATTACGAAAATTTTCGTAATGTTTTATTTTTTTCTTTTGGCTTTTACAATATATCTATGTGAATTAATACGATATGGATGACAAGTTATCAATGTAATTATATCTTCCCCATCTTGAATTTTCAATTCATCAAAATTGTCTGGTTCAATAATTTTAATATCATATACAACATAAGTAAGTTCTTCTTTAAAATTTTTTATAAAAATTTCATCACCCACTTCAAGTTTTTCTATATGTCTAAATAAACTCGCTTTACCATATCCCCTATGTGCAGCAATAACACTATTTGTATTAATTCCACCTATTGGATAAGAGGTTTCTGTAAGATGAACTGCACCTTTTAACATATTAGAAGAATTTGCACCTAATAATATTGGAAGTTCAATATTCATTTTAGGAATATTTATATATCCTATAACATTATTATAAATACCATATTCACTTAAATCTATTGCTGGTTGTTCATATAAAAATGGATCTATTAAATTATTTTGCATATCTTTATAAAGTATTTTATTTTTTTCTTGTAAATCTTTATATAATCTATCTAGAACTTCTTCATTTTCACTTCTTGTTACTTTCTCAACAAATTCTTCCTTATCTCTTTCAACACCTTGTTCATATACAAAATTACTTACATGTGGAAAACAAAACAATGATATACCAATTATCATGAATATAATTGAAATTATTATTAATATCTTTCTTTTCATTTATATATAATTTCCTTTCTAAAAATCGAATATACATTATTTTTTTATTCTATAAAGATTTTTCTTCCTTCTTATTGAAATACCAATAATTGAAACAATAGTCAATATAAGGACTAATAATACAATACCAATTTGAGTTCCTGTTAAATAATAATGTTTACTTGGACTTTCCTTTTTTGTATCTGTTCCCTTCTCATCAGTAGTAGACTTTGTTACAGAATATTCTTCATATTCTACTCTTTCTGCTTTTACTAATAGTCTATGTGAATTTACTCCATATGGTGTACATGTTACTAATGTTACATAATCTTTTCCATTTAATATTCGTAATTCATCAATTTTATCTGGTAATATAACTTTTGTTTCAAAAACTTTATATGTTAATACATCGTCTAAAACATGAATATAAAAAATATCACCTATTCCAAGTTCATCAAGTCTTGTAAATAATTCTGCGTTTGGCCAACCTGTATGTCCTGTTAATATACTATGTGTAGAATTTCCACCAATAGGTACAGAAGTATTTTGAATATGTCCTACACCTTTTTCAAGTACCTCATCACTTGTTCCATGATATATTGGTAAATATACTGAAATTTTGGGAATTTCAACATATCCCATTACACCATCATCACTAACATTAAGTACTTCTTTATAATTTTCAGGTAAAGCATATCCGCTTCCTATAACAAATGGGTCATGTACTGGATCTCCAGACAAGTTTTCATTATATATTCTAGCTTTTTCTTTTTCCTCATTTATTTTTTCTTCATTTATTTTTACAATTAGATTATCATAATTTCTAATTATATCAATATGATTTTTTTCTGCCAAATAATTACTAATACTAGGGTATAGGAAAATTCCTACCCCTAGTATTATAAAAATTATTGATATTATTAATAGTAGTTTTTCACTATTATTTTTCATTTACTTTTTTTCCTTTTTTCATAGCAATTACAAATAATGCAATACCTAATCCAACAAATACTACTCCTCCTGCAACAAATGCTACTGTTCCAGCTCCACCTGTTACTGGTAATTGGAATCCTTGTGAGTTAGGGAATGTTAATTTATAAATTCCTGTTGAACCTGTTTCATCATCTAATGCTCCATTTAAGTCAGCATCTGTTATTTTTATTTCTTTTGTTTCTGCTGATTTATTATATCCTGAAGGTGCTTTTGTTTCTGTTAAACTATATGTTCCTTCTGCTAAACCAAATATGTTTAATTTTCCCTTATTATCAACTACTAAAGTTGTTGTTGCTCCTACATCAGAGCTATTTGCTTGATAATATACTCCATCAGCTGTTTTTACAAAATATAATTTGTTTGAATCTTTTGTTAATTCAAATTCAGCACCTGTTAATGCTTCACCTGATGTTTTATCTGTTTTTGTAATTTCTGCACCATATGTAAATACTGTATTAGTTGTTTCTTGTGTTTGTGTTGAATCTGCTACATATGGGTTGTTACTATATGTTAAATTAGCTGTATTTGTATTTCCTGCCCCACCAACAATTGTTATTGTTTCTTTGGCAAGTGATGCACTATATGTAATTCTTACTTTATCATAATTTTTTATTTGATCATATTTAAAATTAATTTCAAATGATGTTGTTCCTGTTACTGAACTTGTATAATCTGTTGTTTTTGTTAATTCAACAGGATTTCCTGAACCTTTTTGTCCATATACTTTAATTGTTGAATCATCTAATTTTAAACCATTACTTAATGTATCTCCAACTTTATATGTTTTTGATAAACTTCCTGTTAAATATGTTGGTATATCTGCAACGATTGTAAATGGTATTACATCTTTTGTACTGTAATTATCTTTGTTTTTTGCTGTATCTGTAACAGTTTTTGTAACTTGGGGATTAGTTGCTTTTACTGTTACTACCATTGAATCTGGTAATTTCCATTCATTTGATGTTCTATCAAATTCTGGTGTTAAATTAATTACAGATGGTGTATATACTTTGTAACCATTTTCAATTAAAATTAAATATGTTCCCATTTCACATCCTGTGAATGTAACTGTTCCTGTTAATTTATCATCTGTAACAGGATATGATGCTGTTCCTGTTGCAGTTTCTGTTTTTGCTGTTAATGTAACAGTTCCAGCTTTTATAGCTCCTGATAATGCACTATAAAATTCTTTTGCTTCATCAGAATTACTTGTTACATTTTTATAAAAGTTTTCTGGGTTTGAATATGTTGAATAATTAGCATCTACCCATGTTTTTACACTGCTATTCCAAGTATATGGAACAGCTTGTGGTTGGTCTGCTGTATAATCATAATTAACTGTTGTTAATTGATATGCAGATACTTTTACTCCTGCTTCAATTCCTGAAACAGTAATATTTTTTGTATTTGTTGTTGTAGTTATTGATGCAAATGCTTGTAAATTTAGTCCCATAACAATTAGGACAATTGCAATAGCAACAACTATTGCTTTAAATAATGTTTTTTCTTTCATTAGTGTTTTCTCCCTTTCTTTACTTTTTTAGTGTTTTTTACATAACACCTTTTTACTATTATAAGAGCCATTATAACAACCCCTATCGCAACAATAATCATTCCAGTTTGATAAAACATTTTTAGTTCTATACTTCCACTTGTTGGAAATTTATAATATTCCTTGTTTGGAAGTAATAGTTTTCCATCATCTGTTTTTACCATAGCTGGTGGATTTCCTATTGCATTTATTTTAAATGGTACCCCATTAATAGTAACTATTGATGTATCTGTTGTGTCATAATTTCCAGTAACAAATTGAATTTTCCATTGTCCATCTGGAATTATTCTTCCTTCTGTTGCTTTTATTTCTATTAATCTATATTCTTCATTTATTGGTAAATTTTCTAGTTTTAATATTCCTAAATTTGATGTTGCATATGTTCCAATTAATTTCCAATCTGAGCTTACATTTTTTGTATCTATCAATTCTTCTTTTGAAGTTGTTCCTACAAATTGATATAATACAAATTGCGTATCTGCTAATGTTTTTTCATGATCTTCTTCTGCTACTTTAGTTATTCTAATATCTGCTGTTTTTATTTTATAATAATATGTTACTTCTATATCTTCTTGTATTGTTCCAGTAGCATTTTCTGGAATTGAAACTAGTTCATAAATTGAATAATCTATTTTTGTTTCTCCTGCTTGTGTTGTTGTGTATTCACTATTTTTCTTTAAATCTTCTGTTATTTCATCTGCTACTTTTTCACCTGTTGTTGAATCTTTAAGTGGTATTGATTCTGTTGTTCCATCTAAATAGTGATGAACTGTTAATTTATATGTTTTTTCTTTATAATAATAATTTATTACTTCTTTTGTTCCTTCTGTATATGTTCCTTTATAATTTACTGGAATATAGTAATCACTTCCTACTACTCCTTCTGGTAAATTCTCACCATAATAATCTGAATTTGTTATAATTACATATTCTATATCTGTATTTGGTGATGTTTCATATGTTGTTCCAACTTCTCCTGTACTTGTTTGTGTTTCTGCTACTTTTGTAGTTGTTGGTCCATCAGCTTTTGTCCATAGATAATGATTTACTTCTATATTTGCCATTGTATTACTAAACTGTACTACAATGTGCTTATCTTCTAATACATTATCAAATATTGGTAATGTTACTGTTCCATCTTCTGCTGTTGTAAAGTTTGTATATTCTTTTCCATTTATTATTATACTGTCTATTACATATTTTGCATTTGGTGTTATTTTTATTGCATTTTTTGAATTTTCTCCATATTTTACTTTTTCTACATAGCGTATTCCATCTTTACTATAATTAACACCATCTATTGTTACACCTACTTGTCCATCTATATCTCCACCTGCTACATTATTGTTTTTCTTTACTTCTGTTGTTATTTTAAATGTTTTAATTTGGTTTTCAACTTCAATTTTTTGTGCTTCTGGTACTTCTGCACCTGCTGAACCTTCTGCAATTATAAATGCATCTGAATTTTTTACTCTTGTAAGCATTTGTTCTTCTGGTGTTGTATCTCCTTCATCTTTTTCTATTTTACAATTTGTTGCACTTAAGGTTGATGAATTGAAAAATCCTCCAGATACTAATGCTCCATTTCTTGTTTCTGTAACTGTATTTACTCCATCATAATTGTCTCCATATAATCTGCTTGAATATTCAACAACATTTTTTGAATTTAATTTTATTACATATCCATCACATGCATATTCACCAGATTTTTCTTCAAATGTTGTTCCATCACTTCCAGCTGTATCTGTTGAATAATACCAACCTCCAAATAAAATTCCTCCATCTGATGTTACTTGTACATCTGATACATATTCATCATAAGTTCCTGTTAATTCATAAATTCTTGTTGAACTTCCTGTTGTTGTTACTTTATATATTCCTGCATCAAATTGTGTTCCTGTATAATTTACACCTGCAATAATTGTTCCATCTGTATATGTATCTAAACTTGTTATTTTGCTTGTTCCACTACCTATTGAAAATGCACTTTTTATAGCTGATCCTGTTAATGAATATAAGCTGATACGTGCTGATGTACTTGAATTTGATGCTACTGCAATTCCTGTAGAATATTCTGTTAAATCTGGCGCATCTTGATTATTTGTTCCTCCTATTGCTGACCTCCACTGATATATTCCTGTTGAAGAATATGATGCTACAAATGCATCTCTTTCTCCAGTATTTGTCATTGTTCCTTTGACTTCAGTTCCTGCTCTATCAAAAAAGTTAAATGGTGAACTATAATAGTTTCCTGTAATTGCGAAATTTCCTTCACTTGTTTCTATTACTGATTGTATTTCATCATCACCTGTTCCACCAATTCTTAAGCCCCATTCATAAGTTCCATCTTTACTTATTTTTAATAATATTGCATCTTTTTGTGATAAATTATCTGTTGATGTTCTTGAAAGCTCACTTATTATTTTTCCATCATATTTTATTGAATTACTCTCAGCATATCCAACTGCAACATATCCTCCATCTGATGTTTGAATAACTTTATTTAATGAATCATCACTATCTCCTCCAAATGTTTTGGACCATACTACTTTTCCGTCTGTATCATAAGATATTATTAGTCCATCATTACTTCCTTCTGATATTTCATCAACTATTCCATCATTATCTATATCAATTCCATCTACTGCATTTGCTACAACATCTGTTGAATATTTAGAGAATGAACCAACTGCTATTACTCCTCCGTCTTTTTGTGCAGAAACTGAATTTACATAGTTCCAACCTTCTCCTGTTAATCCTGTTACCCAGTCCCATGTTGCTGCTTGTGATGAACCAATTCCAAAATAATATGTTCTATCTGCTTCTTTTTCTGGTAATACATATCTATCATTTGTATATACTTCTATTGCCTTGTATAAACCTTCTGGTAAATTTGCTGTTATTTGTCCATTTGAATCTGTTGTTACAGCATAATATCCTGTTTTTTCGACTTCTTTTTGTTCAAATCTTACATTTCTTATAAAAGCTGCGTCTAAACCACTATCTCCTGATCCATCTTTTCTATAAGTAAATTCGATTTTATATTTCCCTGCTGTTAAATCTAATGATACATTTAAAAATTTCAAACTTTCATAAACTTTTCCATAACTTGTTCCACCAATTTTGGTTGATGTTCCTGTTCCATTTACTACCTTATTTGTGTCTAAATTTGTAATTGTATAATAAACATAATCATAACTTACACTTTCAGATGATACTGACCAATCAAATTTCAATGTTGCTGCTTGCTTTAAATCTATTTCATTTGATGTCAATGTTGTTGTTTTACTTGCTTGATGATAAATTCCTGTACTTTCCCAAGTTCCATCATCTCTTTGTGTCCATTGATATGTTCCTGTAGAAGATAATGTTATATCTGGTACAGGTAATTGTTCTGGAGTTGTATCAAACCATTGTCCAACAGTCTTCCCATCTGAACCTGTAACATAATTTCCATTTAAATCTGTAATTTTAAATCTTGTTCCAGGTATTGGCTTTTTAGCTGAACTTGTACCATCTTGATAATATTTATAAATTGAAAATATTTGTCCATCTTCAACACCTATTTCAATTATTGCATTTGAAGTAGCTGCATCTTTTATATTTAAGTCTGTTTTATCTACACCTTCAACTGTAATCTTTCTAATTACAGAATCACCTTCAAGAATTTGTATTTTCAATGTACCATTTTCTCTATATGCTTTAAATTTCAATTCAGTAGAGTCTAGAGAATATCCTTCTGGTGCATAAATTTCTTTTAATATATATTCACCTGTTATATATTTTCCTTCTACATATTCATATAAATCATTTATTGTAAGAACTCCATTATCATCTGTTGTATAAATCTTACCTTCATCTTTTATACCTTCACCTTTAATTAAATATTGAGCTTTTGCTAATTTTTTATCATTTCCATTTGTATCTTTTTCTCCTTTTGCATATTTGGTTAATTGTAAACTATATGTAGGTATTTTTTCATTTTGTAAATTTAACTCTATTGTTGGTATTTCATCTGTTGTTATAATCTGTTTTGTTTTTGTTGTATTATTATCTGTATAATTTAATTCAAAATTTCCATTATTATTTGATATTGTAAAATTAATTTTTGTCTGTGGAATATAATAACCTGTTGCTTTTATCTCTTCTAATGTATATTCTTTACCTAAAAGAAGTCCTGATGTATTAATATCTCCATTTTTATCTGTTGTTAATATCTCGCCATTTTTTCCTTCTCCTGTTAATATAAATTTAACATTTTTTAAAACATTTCCAGATAAATCTGTTTTATTAATTTTTAATTTAGCTTTTACTTCATTATTAACTTTTACTTGAATTTTATAATCTTTTCCATTACTTGGTGGATTTACTTGGTCATTTCTAACTGTTTTATATATAACATTCAAATGTGTACTTTCATTTTCTTTATTTGGATATGTTAAATATAAACTCTCTGATCCATCTTCATTTATTTTTGTATATGTATAAAATCTTATTTCTTCTTGATTTAATACATAATCATCTGTTGTTTTTATTTCTTTTATTGTATAATATCTTTCTGCATATAAACCTGTTACTAAAAGTTTTCCATCTGCATCTGTTGTTTTAATTGTACTTGTTTCTGCACCATCTTCAGTAATTGCAAATGTTATTCCTTGTAATGTTTTTTCAGTATCTTTTTGATATTTTACAATTTCTAAATCATATTGTTTTGCTATCATAAATCCTAATCTTGCAGAGCCTGTTGATGTATAATATAATCCTTCATCAGTATTTAATGCAAAATATATTGCATGCTCTGAATAAGCAACCTTATTATAATCAACACCTTCTGGTAAATTAATCTCATACTCAAATTCAATTTTATCTCCTGATGATAATTTATATGAATTATCTAATACAATTAAATATGTTTTTATTTTTGTCCAATCTTCAACATCATTAGCTAATTTCCAACCATTTGCTAAATCTTCTACATCTTTGCTTGGTCTTTCTGTTGTTGAATAATATATTTTTACTTTATCTTTTATTGAATTAGTTATTGTTGATAATCCACCTTTACTTATATATGTTGTAAATGTTGAACCTAAATCATTTCCACTAATTACAAATTGATTTCCTTCAAATGGTATTACACCCAATATTTTTAAGTCTTGTATATCATATGTGTAATTATTTGTTGCAGATACTGTAATTGTTGCTGTTCTTTGTCCTTTATCTGTTTTTGCAACTCTTGGTGCTATTGTTATACCACCTTCACCATCATAATCACTTCCTACTTGAGTTGTACTTAAACTTGAACCTGGATCAAATGTAAATGATGTTTCTCTATAATTTACTTTTTCTGTTGTATTAGAATTTCCATCAACATCATATTTATCTTCACCAGAATAATAATAATCTGATGCTATTCCATTTTTAGCCCATAATTTTACATATTTTGTTGTTTTTGCTATTCTTGGGTCTGGTGTTAAATCACAATCTACTATAATATTAAATGTTTCCTCATTTGAATTTTCTGTTAATATTCTTATGTAATAATTTCCATTTTCTTCATATATATCATATGCTGTTATTTTTACATTTGAATTATTTGTTGTTACAGTATTAATTTCTCCAAGTATTATTTCACTTGGTAATTGTACTAAAAATGAACTATTTTTCCAACCTTGTTCATTATATCCTGATGTTTGTGTTGATATTGTTATTTGTTGGTGTTCTGCTGTTACATGTGTCGATATTGTATTGTCTTTTATTGATATTGTTGCAACAGATGTTGGTGCTTGATATAATGCTCTATTACTTTCACTTTCTTTAAAACAATATGTTGTTTCTTCATTTTCATCTGTTTTTGGTTTTATCATTTTTCCATCTAAATAACTGTATATGTATGATAAATTGTCAAATTCTTCTTTTGTATATTTTGTTGTTATATATTCATCATCTAATTCTTTGATATTATTTACATAGAAATAACATTCTTCATTTGTATTACTTGTTTCAACTCTAATATGTTTTACTGCATTTTCATATTTATATGGATTTGTAGAAGAATAATCTGACCAATCTTCTTCTGTAAATGTGTTTATTAGTGTATCTGTGTCTGCATCATATACTTTAATCCATCCATCAGAATTTAATGCATTATTTGCACCACTAAAATAAATTCCAACATTTGTTGTTAATTCATCCATTGATTCATATTTTGCTGATGTGTTTAAAAATGAATCTGTTTTTCCTGTTGTTTCATTCATTATTATTCCATCTGTTGCACCATTTGAGCCTGTATATGCTCTCCATTGTACTAAATATGTATCATTCTTTTCTTCGGCAGATATTCCATTATATATATTTAATGGTTTCTTTTTTTGAATAACATATGTATTATATGGTGATCCCATATATGTTCCTACATATATAGCAAAATCATATAATTGTCCTACATGTTTTTTCCAAGTGGTTGTTACTATTCCTGTTGCAGTATTTGACACATATGGGCTTATAAATCCATCTTCTTCATTTGGATTATTATATCCTCTAGTTACTGCTTGTACGGGAATTGCTAATTCAAAACTTGTTACATCTTGTCCTAAAGCTGTATATGCTTCTTCCGGATATGTTATTTCAAAATTAAATTCTGTATATCTATTACCAGAAGAGTATGAATAAGAATATCCATTTGAAGTTATAACTCCAGTTTCATCTAACACAGCTGTTCTTTGTGCTGTAAATTCACTTGTTTCTGCATCATATGTATATGTTACATTTGTTCCAGATATTTTTACTGATGTTGGTTTATATCCATTTAATTCTGGTATAGTTCCACTAATTTCTGAACTTGATATACTTAATTGGTTTTTATTTTCTACAGTTCTAATATTAAAATTTAATTTTACTCCATCTTCTGTAGATAAATCATTCATTTCTGTAACTTCTACAGTTTGACTTTTAGGATCAATTTCTACATGTGTTTCACCATACCAGTCAACTGTAAATGGAACTTCCTTAGAAAATGTAGTTTCATTTCCTTCATTATCTACAAATGTTCCTGAAAATGTTATAGAATTTTCTTTACTATATTTTGTTGTATCATTTCCAATTGCACTTGTTTTTGTATAAGAATTTGAATAATCACCTGAACGAACTGAACCTATTAATAATTTTTGTGTACCATTACCTATTTCATTAAAGTTTATTTCTTTTGTATTTGATGAAATATAGTTTTCTTTTACTTCGTTGTCTTTTACAATTGTTGTATTAAAATAGAAGTTGTTAGAATTAATTGTTATTTTTCCATCTTTTAGTCTTCCTTGTTCAAGTACACTTAATTCCATGTATAAACTTGCTTGACTTCCTATTTCATTACATGTTCCTCTTATTGATTCTGCTACTCCGTCTCCATTTTTATCTTTTAAGAAAAATGCATCAAATTTTACTGCATTTACTGTATTTCCAGCATTATCTTTTATTGCATTATCTCCATCTTTTACATCATCATATGCTTGTGTTCTTTGTAATTCTGATGACATTGTAGATTTATCAATTTTTTGTGTTTTGTTTAATACATATATACCAATTACTATACTTACTGCTATTAGTACAATTATTGTTCTTAATATTATACTTTTTTTCGTAAGTTTCTTTTTGTTCATTTCTTTGGTATACCTCCCTTCTATTTTTTTCCTACTTTTTCTATATAATTAATAATAATTACTAGTTCTTTATCTTTTTTTCTTAATTTGCCTTGAACAAAAACAATATCATTTAAATTAAAATTATTTCTAAATATAAAGTCAGCTTTTTCATCATAAGCAATTATTTTCAAAATGTTTTCATCTGCTAATTTTATTTTCATTTCAATTTTAGATTTATTTTTTTTGTTCAAAATAAATTTAAATCCATTGTTTTTTATTATTTTTCCTATAAAAAAACATTCATTCATTTCTTTTTCCTGAGTTTTTTATTTTTCTTCAATATATTTTTTCGCTAAATTACATATTTTCATAATAACTACTAATACATAATTTGCTGATACATTTTTACCTAAATTAGGAAGGAATAAACCTCTTTAATATCTAATATTTCATTGTATTTATTCCATAAAATAAATAATCTAGATTGATATTAGAGTGCTGCTCGACAACCGTTTGTTACTGTTGTTGTTGTTCGGATTGTTGTTGTTGCGGTTTGCCATTGGATTGTTGTTGCCGTTGTTGTTGTAATTGCCACCACGATAGACCCTGTTGTTGGTAGAGTTGGCCTTACGGTTTATCCCTAATTTTTTAATCTTCATAAAATAATTTATTTTCTAATGTTTTTACATTAGCTATTTGTATGTATCCTAAATGTCCACTTAAATATTTATAAGCATCATTTGTTGTCATTCTTCCCTTTTGTATCTGCTTTTCTAATTTCTTTACTTTATCTTTTAAGCTCTTTTTCCCTCTTGTTCTAATTTTTAATCTATATTCATTTATTTTATATCCACAAAAATTCACTCCTTGTTTAGATTTAAAAATTTGAGTTTTAGAATTCAATTCAAGTTCTAACTTTTCTTTTAAAAATTTTTTTATTTTTTCTAATACTTCAATTGCCTCTTGTTTTGTTTTTAATAAAATTATCGTATCATCCATATATCTAAAATAGTATTTACATTTCAATTTATGTTTTGCATATTGATCTACTTCATTTAAATATATATTTGCCAGTGTTTGTGATGTATAATTTCCAATTGGCATTCCTTTTTGTGATTCTTCTGAATATATTATTTTCCACATTAAGTTTAATAATTTTTTATCTTTAATTTTTCTTTTTATAATTTCAAATAAAATATTTTTATCTATATTTTGAAAATATTTTGCTACATCCATTTTTAATATATAATATTCTTGCCATTTATTTTTACATTGTTTCATTGCATCTTGTACAGCAAGTGCTGCTTTATGCATTCCTCTATTTTTTATACAAGCATATGTTGTATTTATAAATTGTGTTTCAAAATATGGTTTTAAAAAATTATCTACTACCCATCTGTGTACTATTCTGTCTATATATCTTGATGCTTGTACTTTTCTTTCTTTTGGTATTGTAATTATAAATGTTCTGTATCCTCCATGCTGATATTGCCCTGTTTTTAATTGCTCATATATCCACTTTATGTATTCTTCTTGTTTCAAATCAAATAATACTATTTCCCTTCTCAGGGTTTTACCTTTTCTTGATAATTTATGTGCTTTCATTAAATTATCATATGTTAAATATTTATCAAATTGGTTTCTTATAGTTCTTGCCATAGAACTTTATTAAACCTCCATTTATTCTTCCTATCTCTCCTAATTGCTCTATTGCTATATTAAATTTTCTTTCATCAATCCATTTATTATTTTTCATAAGCCTTAAATATATTCTTTGTAATTGAACTAACACATCTATTTTTATTACATGTGTGTATCTTTCTTCCATTGGAACTTTACTTACATAAATTACTTCTTCCATTATTTGATACATACTTGTTTTATATTCTGTTCCTATACTGAATTTTTCTGTTCTTGGCAATTTTAATATTAAATCAAGCATATATTGTATATATCTTTCTGTTTTTGGAATTATTGTTAAACAATTATTTTCAATTTGTCTTTGTTCTAATTTTTTCTTGTCTGTTATATTAAGATGTTGTTCCAAGTTTTTTTACTCTTTCTATTATTTCATCTTCTGTTTCTGTTCTTCTATTGCACTTTGTGCAATCATTACATTTTTTTGTTTCAATTACTGGCTCATTTGTGTATTGATATATTTTTTCTTCTTTTTGTGTTTCTTTATTGTAAATATATATTATAAATGATTTATTTGTGTCTTTTATTTTTTCTATATATTTTTCTAAGCTTTTAGCTTGAAAACCAACCTTACATAATTCTTTTTTCATACATGTTAATTGTAAGCCTATTTGCTTATTCAATTCTATTGCATCTTTTCCAATTGCTACAAAAAAGATTCCATTTTTCATCAAAATTATGTGTTCTGGGTTTTCTTTTTGTAATTTTTGTAGTACATCTATATATTTCATTCATTTACCTTTCTTTTGTTTACTATATATTAATTTTATGTTTTTCTTACATACTACTAAATTATTAAATTCAATTCAATTTTTCTTATTATTTGATTTTATTAAAATAATATTTCTCGACAATTAAATATTATTTTTATTAACTTGTGAATAATTTTCTTGCCTTTTATTTTTCTATGTTGTTACTGTTCAAAGTGCAGTATCAGGATACAGTAATTCAGGATACCCTATTTAATATAAAGTGCTGCTCGACAACCGTACGCTACTGTTGTTGTAGAACGGACTGATGTAGCTGC